>WSSedL1CaDRAFT_10000548_pt1 | contig 26221 bp, 24 predicted proteins | sample WetSurSL1Cattail_FD_9464 | JGI IMG/M metagenome (IMG submission 9464)
TGGCTTGGCAGGTTATTCCTACAGGAGATGTTAAAACCGCCACTTTTAAAGTATTGCTTATCGGAACCGGGATAAAACCGGTTACTGTTAATGGTAATTGGAATATACCCCCTTTAGCCACTAATCTCGCTTTCGATAGTCCTGATCATTGGGCGGTTGGCCAGGTTGTGAACCTGAATTTAGTGGCTTACAATATGCAGGATGCCTGTAAATTCATTACGAATGTCCGATTTGATCCCAACCAATTAAGATTGGTTTATATCTCCAGAGGTACTTTCCTGGTTGAAGATGAGGGATTAGCCGGATGGAGCAGCGGGCTGATCGATAATCTGAAGGGAACGGCTGAAAATATTAGCGGCGGGAGAAGTAAACCTTTCAGTGGAAGTGAGATTAATCTCATTCGGCTTAATTTTATCGTGATTGGAAGCGGAAACGGAACCGGCAAAGTTGAGCTGGTGGAGCCTAAAGTTTTGAACTCCAAAGAAGAACAATTGCTTCTTACCTTTGACCCTTTACTATACCAAATAGAGGAGGATAAGAAATAATGAACCGATTTAAAATTTTAGCCATTTTATTTATCTTGGTCATCATGGTGTTTACATTTACGGTGTCGGTTATGGCCGATAACAGTCCGAGTGATGTTCCGCCTACCCATTGGGCCTATAAAGCGGTTAAGTTACTTATTGACAAAGGGTATTTACAGTTATATCAGGATCAGACTTTTCAGGGTGACAAGCCGGTGGACCGTTACACCCTGGCTATCGTTGTGGCCAAAATATTAAATGAGATTGCCAGCGGGCAAGTGGGCACCAATAAAGATGATCTGGCGCTGATAAAGAGTTTGACCAATGAATTTCGCGAAGAATTTGTAGGGGTAAACTCCAAGAACAATATTTATATGACCAAGCTAGATGCTTTATTAAAAGAACAATCAATTACCAAAGAGGATGTCACCCACCTCAGCGATGAAGAACAGCAACTCCAGATACAGGTCCAACAAATGGTAGCCGATATCAAGTCGATTAGAGATGAGAATACTCGGCTGAAGGCAGATGTGGAACGACTCCGGGTAGAGCTGGATAATACCAAAAAGTATATGTGGGCGGCAATTATTTTAGGGATATTAGGTGTAGCCAAATAACTGAAGCTGATTAATTAGTATAATCTGCTAATCTCATTTTCTTGCACTCTTTTGCAGCAGGGTGTATTATAAAACTATACTTTGATATAGAGGAAGAGGCCAATGATTGAGATTGATGACGCTGGGGGCGGGTGTTTCATTGGGCCGGAAGTATTGGTGATTCACAAATTGGAAACAGGTAAGGTCTGGTATCTGAATATTCCACCTACTGTTCAAGAACGAATCCAATATGCGGCCAGAATCTTAAAAGCTGCTTTCCGGGATCTGGCGGTTTCTAGAGAGGAGCCGGTAAGGCTCTGCCGGGGGGAGATTTTTGATTTATTTCAAGAGTATTTAATGAGCCAGGGTTATCGGGTTGTGCGGGAAAAGGTTTCTGATGCCACCGATCAACTGGCTGAAGCTCGTTTTATGGATATATTGTATTCATATGGTTTCCCCCGGAATCTGACCTTAAAGGATCGAAATTATCAGGAGTTTTATCAATTGGTCAGTTGTTGGTATCATTATTGCAAGGAAGAAGATAACCGATTAAAAGGGATACGTAAGACCCGGCTACAGCCTTCTTTTTACGGTCGCAAAGTCGCTCGTAAGTATCCAAATTTATTACGGAAGATGCTTGAAGAAGAGGCAATCAGTTAATTGCCAATCTGTGGGGATTACCTAACCCTTGCCCTTCCCCCGGGAAGCTGTACTGATAGGATTTTTCAGGTGGAAGGGTAACCTGAAATCTTTGTCGTCCAAGAACAATTTTAAGGGGTAAAGGATGATTTGGTTTTTTATAAGGCCCGCAAAGCCCGGAATTACCCTTCCACTTGAATTAGCATTCGAAATCACTTCTAAGGGGAAGGGTGCGTGTCCGCTAGGATACGCGGGTTAGGTCAATAGGCGCTTTACTAGTACTATGGTTTGCAATTTTAGCATAGGATACCCCCGAAAGGGGGTATCTTTTTTTGAGTCAGGATCGGGATTATGTCGCTCGCGAGCTTCGGTTTTGGTTACAGGTTATGGGGGATCACGCCAGATTTATCAAAAATTCCTTAAACCCTGATGAAACTAATTTTATAATGGTAGCCGGCAATTTTATTGATGTTTTTGACAGGCTGCTTGAAAAGTCCCGTCAAACATCAACAATTAAAGGGCAGCTTGTAAACGAGAGTTATCAGACTACGTTGAGTTTGCGGGATTGCAAGCGGGAATTACTGGCGGCCAGGTTAAAAAATACTGCCGTAACGTCACTATCGCCGACCTTTTACAATCATATGCTGAATGAATTGGAGGATTTCTTAAGGGTACTGGCGGAAAGCGAATCTGAAGGAGCAGGCTCTGAAGGTATCTTAGGGAGGCATTTATTATGGAGCTTAGATGCAGCAGGACACGCAGCGATAATTGGAAGTGATTTGGATAAAACGGAGTATCCGTTAATCGCAAGAGCTCAACAATTTGAGCAGTCTTTTGATCGGCTATATATTAAGGCGGTAGAGTTAACCGGCTTTTTCCGTAGTTTGACGCCTTCAGCGGAGCCTGCACTCGCAGCTTACAATGTTATTATGACTGAAGAAATGAAAGGGTTTATGATTTTTTTGGAAAGCCTTCGGCAGGGTATAACCCAAGCGAAAGTATTGGGCCGACTTATTGCCTTGGTGGCGGACCATATGTTTAGGGAAGAATGCTATTATTTATCTAAGATTGCGGAGTCACAACCAGGAATCTCAGCACCGGATTGTGATCCGGGTAGACCTAGAGTGGAAGGGTGAAAGAACACCAAAGTCGGAGGTTCTTTCACCCTTCCACTTGAACCTGCATTCGGAAATGCATCAAAGGGGAAAGGCAACGCGTCCGAAAGGACGCACGGGTTAGGTCAGGGTCAAAGGCACCTAACCCGTGCCCTTCCCCCGGGAAGCGTTCATATGGGGCTCTGTCAGGTGGAAGGGTAACGTTGGACTTTGATGTCCAATTACATCTTGAGACCGAAAGATGGTTTTAAAAATCAGCCGCAAAGCCGGGGGTTACTCTTCCACTTGAATTAGCCATTCGAAAATTGCATCTAAGGGGAAGGGCGAGGGTTAGGTCAAATGGCAACTTGACGACTTATTTAGGGTCCAAAGGCGCCTAACCCGTGCGTTCGAGGACGCGGCTTTCATCGGAAAGTTTAAAATGGGGCCGTGTCAGGTGGAAGTGTAACGTTGGACTTTGACGTCCAATCACATCTTGGGACCGAAAGCTGGTTTTTAAAACCCGCCGCCGGGGATTACCTTTCCACTTGAATTAGCCATTCGGAAATTGCATCTAAGGAGAAGGGCGAGGGTTAGGTCAATAGGCCCGATAGGACGGCTTGCCCTAACCCCGTGAAGCATTTCCGATTCTTTTATTGTAACCCGTTAAGTTCATTCAAAAGTTGCTGCTGTTCTCTAACCATCTGTTCCAAACGTCTTAAAATTTCGGTTTTTCGTTTTTCGTTTTTACCTTTAAGATTGAGATTGAGATTGATATCACTCAAGTCTGATTGGACAGTAGGGGTATTGGATATTTTACTTAAGGCATCGGCTACCGTATCACCGATCAGTACTTGGTTTTCATAGACCATCACGATCTTTTTCAATTCTGCTTGTTTAGCCAGTTCGGATTCGATATAAAGCGGTTTCACATAAAGGATTGAATCACCGATTGGAACAATTAGTAAATTACCCCAGACCACTTTGGATTGTTGTTGATTCCAAAGGGTTATTAACTGAGAAATGGTTTGATCCTGATTGATACGGCTGTCGATCTGGGCAGGTCCGTATATGTTTACATCCTTAGGTAGGGTATACAGGAGTAGTTTGCCGTAATTCGGCTCATCGCAACGGGCAATCATCCAGGAGACAAGATTTTGTTTGGCCCGGGGCGAAAAAGGTTGCATCATTACGAATTCAGCCGATTGCTCCTCCGGTAACTTTAAGGTCACGTAGTAAGGGGCCATTACTTCATCCTGATTGTGAACCGGGACATCCCAATAATCTTCTTTTTCATAAAAAGTTTTCACATTGGTCATGTGATATTGCAATAGTAGATCCCGTTGAATCGTCATCAAGTACTCCGGATAACGAAAATGACGGATTAAGTCCGGAGAAAGCGCTGTGACCGGCTTGAATAGATGGGGGAAAACCTTTTGCCACACTTTGATGATGGGGTCTACATTATCAATCACATAGAAATTCACCTCACCGGAATAGGCATTAACCACTACTTTTACAGAATTCCGGATATAATTAACACCGGTTTCATGATATTTAGCATAAGGGTAATATCCGCTGACAGTGTAGGCATCTATAACCCAAAATAATTTACCCCCTGAGACCACCAGATAAGGGTCATCGTCATAGGTTAAAAACGGGGCTAATTTCTGGATTCGATCTTTGATATTACGATGCATTAAGATGCTGCTCTTTGCAGTCAATTGAGTGGAGAGCAAGAAATTCGGTTCTTTAAAATTAATTGACATTAAAAGTTTACGGAACTGTGAATTCAGCGCTATTCCTTCCGGCCCGTGGTAAAAGGCGGCATTGTTTTGATCGCCTTGCGGGAAATCGAATTCCGGAGTTTTGCCATTTACAATGATGTAATTGTTGGTTGATTCACCATAATAAATACCGGGTTCGGTCACTTTTAAGGCCGGGAAGTCCGCATCTGCCTTTGGGGGTATATCCTTGGCGATAAAGATCGGTTGACCCTGGTTGGAGAATTTATTGACTTGGTTGGCAGAGATGCCGTAACCATGAGTATACGTTAGATGCAAGTTAATCCAGGTTTGGGCCTGGTCGGCAAGTCTATCGGTATTCATCTCACGGGCCGCAATCATCACCTGATGTTGTCCGGTAGGTGACCCATAACGGTCGAGATCGATATCGGTAAAATTATAATAAGGTCGAATCGCCTGTAATTGATTGTAAGAAGGATTTAGCGGGGCATGGTCCCATAAACGTAAATCACTTAAGGCAGGATCGCTGGTGTTGATGGCAAATTTAGTGTCCTGCGGCGTAAAGGATTTGACTTCAATTTTATTCAGATCATAAGCCGCGCGAGTAAATTCGATATGATTTTTTAAATAAGGGCTTTCCAATTCAAATTCATTGGGCGCTACTACAAAAGACTGGATTATTCCCGGATACAGGAATCCTAAAATAATCGAACAGGCAATCCAGACCACCAAAGAGCCGATCAGGATTNTGACGCCGCGCCGATAAATATTGATGACNACCAATAAGATAATGGCAATTAGGATTCCGGTTAAAATGTTATAGGAGAGCATCTTGGCATGATAAGAAGCGTAATTGATTCCGGTGATCCGCTCGGTCTCCTGATAAAGTAAGCCGAATTTTCCCAGACTATAGCCCCAAATCTTGGAGAGTAAAAAGAGGATGGTCAAGATGGTCAGATGAATCTTGGCCGGTAGCCAAAGTTCCCAGGAATTACCCTGTTGCCAGTAGGCCTTGGCTAATAGATAAATAAATGCGGTCCCGGCGAGGCCCAGGAAAGTAATGATTTGCAGCAGAGTATTGAGCTGTTGATAAAAAGGAAATGAAAAAAGATAAAAGCCGAGATCCCGGTGAAATATTGGGTCGACTGTACCAACAGTGACTTGGTTAAAAAATTGTTGAATTACCGACCAATCAAGACTTGCGCTCACAGCAAGTAGCAGAGCCAAAACCGCCGAAATAATCATACCGGGAATGATGATGGTGGAGCTGGAGACGTTGGCCCAGAAACTATCAACCGATTTAATCCGGTCAAAAGCCCGTAACGCGATGAAAAAGTTGGCCAGGAAAAAGCCTAAGATTAATAAACCAAGAATTAATTTAACGAGTGGTCCGGTAGTTAAGGTCACCCAAAAAACCGAAGTGGAACCCATGGTTTTAAACCAAAGCCAATCAACGTACTTCCCGGAGATTGTAAATAATCCCAAAACGATTACTACGAAAATTCCGAGTCCGATTTGACGCATATGCATTTTTTAGTCACTCCTTTTTCTAAAACTATTTACTTCGTGTTTGACAGAAAAAATTCCTGCCGGGAAGGAAGAGTAAAATGAAACGCGAACTTAATTAAATCAAAAAGGAATATGGAGCATAATGATGGCCAATTTTAATCAATTATTACAATCTCGTTGGAGTCAGGGACATTTTCTTTGTGTGGGGCTGGATTCGGATTATCAAAAGCTGCCGACCTGTATAAAAACGACAGCAATTGCCGATTCGTTGATTCATTTTAATCGGGAGATTATCGAAGCAACTGCAGAGTTTTGTTGCGCCTTCAAGCCCAATATTGCTTTTTATGAGGGTTATGGTTTGGAGGGACTAAAGGCGTTGATCGAAACGAATCGTTTTATCCGGGAGCATTACCCGGAGATCCCGATCATTTTGGATGCCAAAAGGGCCGATATCGGCAGTACCAATAAGGGTTATGTAAAAGCCGCTTTTGAGATTTACTTTGCCAATGCGATCACTGTCCACCCATATTTGGGGCAGGAAGCTTTACAACCCTTTTTGGAAAACCCGGAAATCGGAGTGATCGTCCTATGCCATACTTCCAATCCGGGAGCCGGTGAGTTCCAGGAACTCCAAAGTGATGGCCGCGAATTATATAAGATTGTGGCAAGCCGAGTCAGTCAATCTTGGAATCGTAATCATAATTGCGGTCTGGTGGTGGGGGCGACCTATCCGGAACAATTAGCAGAGGTCAGACAGATTGCCGGAGATTTGCCTTTGTTAATTCCCGGTATTGGGGCCCAGGGCGGTGATTTGGCTCAGACCGTAACCAATGGCTTGAATTCCAAAGGTAGCGGCATTATTATCAATTCATCCCGGAGTATTATTTACGCTTCGGATGATCGGGACTTCATGCAGGCAGCCGGAGCAGAGGCGGCCAAATTAGATCAAGCCATTCGACAGTTGGCGGCTGCAAAATGTAATTCATGAGGATATAAGGCAGCTGTATAAAAAAATATTGCAAATATTTGGGTTTTACGTCATAATTATTATTTAAATACTCACGATACTTTGAATTGAGGTGTTGCGATGACTGAAAAACTTATCGAAGAGAAATTAAATAAATTATTGGAACATATTGATGATTCCGAATGTCAGGCTCATTATTTCCGGCTGATCTCCACTTTGCTGGAGAAAGGATATTTTCCGGGCCTCGCTGAAGTGCCGGTGGTTAAGTCTTCTATCAGCCATATTGATGGAGAACACGGCCTTTTAATGTATCGCGGTTATCCGGTAGAAGAGTTAGCCGAGAACTGCAGTTTTGAACAGGCATGTTTTTTAATCTTAAACGGCGATCTACCGTTGCTGGTTGAAGAGGATGAATTGCGCGAGAAATTACTCAGTCAGATTTATCTTCCGGACGATGTAAAACAGTCGATTATTGGGTTTAACCGGGATTTGCATCCGATGAATATGCTCAGTGCGGCGGTATTAATCCTGGAAGCTACCGATAAAGAGTCGGCAGAGGTAGAAAACCATAAGGAAAACCTGGAACGCTCGATCTGTTTGATAGCTAAATTTCCCACGATTGTAGGAACATTTTTGACCCAAAACCCGGATTTTAATTTGGGCCGCCAGTTTAAGTCCTTTGCCGAATATTGCCTGTTCTGCTTTAATCCCGTATTGGCCGATGATCCGGGATATATCAAAATGTTTGAAGAGTCTTTGATTTTACATATGGACCATACTATGAATAACAGTACTTTTTCCGCCAGGGCGGTCGGTTCATCCCATGCCGGAATCTATGCGTTAATTTCTTCGGCGATCAATTCTTTATCCGGTCCCTTGCACGGCGGAGCGAATGAACGGGTTGTAAAGGCGCTTGAACGAATCGGTTCAGCGGATGCAGTACCCAAACATGTAGAAAATTCATTGGATCATCACCAAAAGATCATGGGGATCGGCCACCGGATTTATAAGACTTATGACCCCCGCGCCAAATACTTTAAGGAGCGGATTTTGCCGCAGATTTTCAGTCAAAAGAAAAAAATTCAAGCCGAGAATCCCGATCTATGGAATTTATATGAGACTGCAATCACAATGGAGAAATTCGTTCAGGATAAATTGGGGAAAAAGAACCTGTATCCTAATGTGGATTTTTGGTCGGGGCTTTTTTATAAAGCAGTCGGCGTACCAACCGAATTTTTTACCACAATATTTGCGGTAGCGCGGGTTGTAGGTTGGACCGCGCACTGGATTGAACAACAGCAGTCGCTCGGCGGAAAAATCTATCGTCCTTACCAGTTATATGTTGGTTTTGATACCCGTCATATTGTAAAATAACAAAAAAATAAGGAAGTGTCTATTGTGCGTGTATTATCGGGAATTCAGCCTTCTGGAAGTCTCCATATCGGGAACTATTTTGGAATGATGAAACGGATGATCGACTACCAGGAAAACCAGGAGTTATTTTGCTTCGTAGTTAATTTGCATGCTTTGACTTCGACATTTGATGCGGAAAGATTACGCAAACAGACCTATGATGCTTTGGGTGATTTTTTGGCGTTAGGACTTAACCCGGATAAATCAATCTTCTGGGTTCAGTCCGATGTGCCTGAAGTGACTGAATTAACTTGGTATTTGAGCAATATCACCGGAATGGGTTTACTCGAGCGGTGTCACTCTTATAAAGATAAGCTTGCCAAAGGAATTCCGGCCAGTCACGGTTTGTTCTCCTATCCGGTTTTAATGGCCGCCGATATTTTGCTTTATGGAGCAGACCGAGTGCCGGTCGGTAAGGATCAGAAGCAGCACGTGGAAGTGGCAAGAGATTTGGCGCTGCGTTTTAACAGTACCTATGGTGAAACTTTTGTAGTCCCGGAACCGGATATTGAAGACACCATTGCGACAGTGCCGGGGTTGGACGGCCAAAAGATGTCCAAGTCGTATGGTAATACGATTGAAATCTTTGTGGATCAGGATAATTTGCGGAGTAAGATCATGTCAATCAAGACCGATTCTACGCCGGTCAACGAACCTAAACCCACCCAGGGAAATATCTTATTTGACCTTTACACTTTATTCCTGGATGAGCAGGGAAAAGCGGAGTTAAAAGAGCGTTTCTTAGCTCCGGGTCTAAGGTATGGCGATATCAAGAAGGAATTATTGAATACCATCTGGGAATATTTTGAACCTTATCGGGAAAAACGGGCTCATATTCAGAAAGATGACGTGATCGACATCTTAAAAGCCGGTGCTGTCAAAGCCCGAACGGTGGCTTCAGAATATCTGGCCAAAGCCCGTCATAACGTAGGGGTGGACTATTTCAATTGATTGGCTATTGGCGGTTAGCTATTAGTCCATAAGGGAGGATAAAAAAAGTGACGCCGGATTTTTCAGCGCTGGGGATTCAGGTCCCGGAAGTTTTACTACCAGCCAAACAGGTAGACTTGGCAAAATGGGCGGTAGTGGCTTGCGACCAGTATACTGCGGAGCCAGAGTATTGGGAGAGAGTTGTCGCTTTGACGGGCGATGCTCCCTCAACCTTAAATTTAATTTATCCGGAAGTATTCTTAGGCAAAGAGGATGGCACGGTCCGTATTGCAAATATCCATCGCAGGATGCGGGAGTATCTTCAAGAGAATATTTTAGTATCCCAGGGAAAAGGTTTTGTATTGGTGGATCGGCAAACCTCTCATTCTTCATCCCGGAAGGGTTTGATGGTTGCCCTTGATTTGGAATGCTATGATTATCGGAAGGGTTCCCGGACATTGATCCGGGCCACCGAAGGTACGGTCGTGGAACGGATTCCACCCCGGGTTAAAATCCGGGCAGAGGCTCCGGTTGAGCTCCCTCATATTATGGTGCTTATTGATGATCCGGAACAAACTGTGATTGAGCCATTAGCAGCTAATACCGATCGGATGATTCAAGTTTATCGGACTGAATTGATGATGAATGGCGGAAAGGTTACCGGATATCAGGTCAATAATCAGGAACTAATTACTGGTATTTTGAAAGGTTTGCAAAGGTTAGCCGACAGGGAACAATATCAACAAAAATATGCAACAAGTAATAGCGATGTATTGTTATATGCAGTGGGGGATGGCAATCACTCATTGGCAACCGCCAAGGCGGTTTGGGAGCAAATGAAATTAAGAGATAATTCGTTGGCTTCCACGAACCATCCTGCTCGCTATGCTTTAGTGGAACTGGTAAATATTCATGACCCGGGGTTATGCTTTGAACCCATTCATAGGGTGGTATTTGATGTAACAAATGATGAATTATTTCAGGCGATGCATGACTACTATCAGAAGTTGGGTTGCGAAGTTAGCTGTAAAAAATATCCTTCCCAGCGGGATAGTCACCATGATTTATTAATTGAACTATCGAAATTACGCCGTCAAAATCCGGATGCTCATTTTATTGAATTTGTAACTCATGCCGGTTGCGGTATCATTAAAGTGCAGAAACCGTTACAAAACTTGGAAGTTGGAACTTTGCAAACATTTTTAGATGTTTATACTGCAAGTAATCAGGCTCGGGTGGATTATATTCACGGTGATGAAGTAGTTACGAAGCTGGGTTTGGAGCCGGATAATATCGGTTTTTATCTGCCCCCCATTGAAAAAAGTTCGCTTTTTAAAACAGTAACTATGGATGGGGCTTTACCCCGAAAAACATTCTCAATGGGTGAAGCCGAAGAAAAACGTTTTTATATGGAATGCCGCAAGATTATTTAATGCGGGTCAAAGCATATTCTCTTTTAATCATTGAAGGTCAAGTAAGCAGGATTGTTTTTTGTATTTATCGAGTTTAAACTTAAATATTGAAATTCATTACGAAACCCTCATAAAATGAAGGGTTTTTTTATATTGATGTTGATCTACGCAATGAAAATGTTGACGGGCATCACCGGAAAGTGCCAGATATTTTTGGAGATCGGATATCATTTTGCGACAAAATTGTGATGAAAGATTGGATATAATTTACATAGAACCTAATCTTTTCGCGAGAGATTTGGGGATGTATCAGGTGGTTTAGGTAAAATGTCACGGAAGTCCATTCAAGTATCATAATATGTTTCAAATCAAGCGAATCAAAGCGCAGAGCTTTTACGAGTATTGGTGAGGAGGGAGTTTTTAAATGCTATATTGGCTGAAAAAATTAATTGCTGAGTTCAAACCGAAGCAAACCGGCTATCAGATTTATTTCAGTGCCAAAGGTATCAGCGTAGAAAAGCTAAAATAAAATTCGCGCAGGCAAATGAAAGGAAGAACGAGGATGAGTTTAAGTTTGGAAAAATTTGAAGAGCAGATTAATGAAATGATTGATTTGAGGATTACCAATATTGGCCGGTCTATTCGTATGATTATTCCTGAATACAATCAGATCATCTTTAAAAACCCTCCTTTGCAGAATGCCCATGAAGGTTGGGCTATGCTTGAGCAAGGAATGGACAAGCTTTGGAATGAGGTTAAAAAGGATAAACAGCTGCGTTCGGAAGAAGCAATGCGTAAAGAGGCTATCTTAATTAGTGTAACGGCAATGAGATTTATTATCGATTTGTGTATGGATGAAAACCAAAAGAGCTAATTCTTAATCTCAAAGGTTTATTTAGGATAAATAATCAGTAATAAAAACAGGTCAAAATACCTGTTTTTTTTGACAGGAAAAGGGACGAGTGGACTGGTTTCGGTCTACGGTTCGGCCAGCACGAAATTATCATAGTCGGCCAGTCGCATTGAAAACCAAGCAGTATGAGTGTCCTCATCAACGAGATTATGTTGGAGGATTTTTTTTAACTCAGCTCCATAATCATCACCAATAGTATTGATTAAATCGGTATAATCACTTATTGCTTTCTGTTCAATTAAAATATCTGTCTTTAGGGTATTTTCAACACCGGAAATAGAGAGGATACTCCCGGCTACTCTACCGAGGATCGGCGAAAGCATATCCCCCAGTTTGGTGGGGGCTTCCCCCAATTTTCTAATTTGAGCCGCAATATTCTCGGCATGTTCTTGCTCGATACAGGCGGTGCGTTCGAAGACGATACTCTCATAACTGCCGATAAAATTTCTACTTTGAGCCATATATAAGTCGATTTGGTTCAATTCAAGAGTGTAGAACCAGTTCAATCTGGATAATAAGTCGGTTTTTTCCATATTTGCCTCCCAGAACCGAATGTATTCTAAGTATAGCCACCGGTCAAAAAAGTATGCGATTAGGTTAATTATGATTCTAAGCAGGGAAAGGGGCGGTATTTGTCGAAAGGGAAAAAAGTGGGCGTTCTTTGTGAATGAAGGGAACCAGCTCGTAGGCGGATTATTAAAAAGTATTATCAAAATGATAAACTCCCAATAATATTGTTAATGTATAATGATCAAACCGAGAATTACCGTTTGACCCTTATGTTGATGGCAAATGGGTAGGAAGGTACATTAATCGAATTGATGGTAAAAGTACGGGGTAAAATGTGACAGAATCTTTGGAAAGCGGGATAGGGATAAAAGATGACAAAGCCGCGATTATTGGTACTTTCAGCCTCGATTGGCGCCGGACACGTGAAAGCAGGCGAAGGCTTATGCCAGGCTTATACGGAATCCTTCAACGGAGAAGCGCGCCATGTCGATTTCCTGCGTTATGCTTCACCATTGTTTAGCCGCTGGATTGAAGAAGCCTATTACATTATGACCAAACACACGCCTTCGGTTTACAAATTGCTTTATCAAATGGCGGATCACCCGTATGCGCCGGCGAAAAAGTCAGAGATCCTGATCGGACTCAAAAAATACCGGAATTTAATCCGGGAGTTCAAGCCGCATGCGATTATTTCCACCCATTTTTTTCCAGCGGCGGTTGTATCCTATATGTACCCTCATTTTAAAGTCCCTAATGGTGTGGTGTTGACTGACTATGTATCCCACGATATTTGGGTTAATCCTAACACCAATCTGTTTTTTGTAGCCCATGAAGGGATGGTTGATGAACTCAAACAACTGGGAGTCGCCGATGATAAAATCCGGGTAACCGGCATCCCAATCCGGCCCGCTTTTACCAGAGAATATGACCGGACCGTGCTTCAGAAAAAAATGGGCCTCGATCCCGGACGATTAACGTTTTTATTAATGAGCGGCGGAAATGCCATCGGCCCGCTGGCCGAAGTATTAAAAATTCTGGGTCGCTTTGGGGATAAAGTCCAAGTCATTGCCATTACCGGACACAATGAGAAGTCTTTTCAGCAACTACAAGAAGTATTTCAGGAAATGAATATGCAGGGCCAAGTTTTGGGATTCGTTGATAATGTCCATGAATATATGGCCGCCGCAGATTTGCTCATCTCCAAAGCGGGGGGGTTGACGGTTACCGAGGCGATAACGATTGGATTACCCATGGCGATTATTCAGCCGACTCCCGGTCAAGAAGACGGCAATACCGCTTTTTTGACAGGGAGCGGTTCCGGCGTTTATTTCAAGAGTATTAAGGATTTGGAAAATTTCATGGCCGAGTTGTCGGGAAATCCGGCTATTATTAAACGGATGCGGCAGAATGCCTTGAAACTTGCCAAACTCGATGCCACCCAATCAATTTTGACGGAAATGAATAAGCTGATTTTGGAAAATGATAAAGATGTTAGCTAAACGATTAAAATATTAAAAAGGCAACAGATTAGAGTATCTGATGCCTTTTTTAATTACGACGGAGCTTTGGCGCGACTGAAGTAGCTATTTGTTTTTTATCAACAACATTCTACTAAGACCTAATTGGTACCTTTTAATCTGCCAGTCTTTAGGTATTTCTCCCGTAAAAGTATTGAAAAATTTATCAGCATCATCAGAAACCATTAGCACTTCATTCGGTTGATTAAGAAAAGCTTTTACTTCTTGGTTGCTAGTTAAGACTTTGTCAAAATAAATACCGTTATAAAAAATAATACCGCTGTCGTTGTTAACACTGCCCCATAGGCCGACACTCTGGCCTTTATCCCTTAACTTTGCCAAGTCCTCGGCTAAATACCGTTCACTTTTGATTGGATTCATAGTTGGCAAAATGATTCCTTTCACGAGTAAAAGCGCTCCGATTGAGAATCCGATTGTAACTGCGAAAATGAATATTTTTCGCTTAGTGAATGCCGAAGTAATGAATAAAATGGCGATCACCATCAAGAACCATGCAGAATACTTTAATGCCAGAATGAAACCGGTTTTACTAACTAAAGTGAAATCAATTCCTTTGTGAATTAAAGTAATACCTTTGAGTGAGATCAGCAGTCCCGCGAAGAATAACAACAATCCAAAACAAATAACAGGGATCCGTAAGCCTCGAAATGATTCGGTGGGCTTTTCCAGATGTTTGCCGAAAAACCAAGCGATAAGTAGAGCAAAAGCCGGATATAGTTGCAGCAAATAAATACCGCGTTTGCTGCCGATGATACTAAAAATAATAAAAATAGTAATAAACCAGATTAGCGCGAATTTAACTAAATCGGGTAATTCATTTCTTTTTTGATACAAGTAATAAAAGGCAGGAATGATAAAGATCGTCCATGGCAAGGCCTCAAACGGAAAACTCGTTAGATAATAATAAAAAGGTCCCGGGTGTCCTTTGGCGCCGGTTGAATAAGTGACAATCTGATCAAGGATTGTGACCTTAAAGTAACTATACCCACCAATGATATATGAGGAGACAACCCATACAGCGACAACGGCTAAATAGAGCAAAAATCCTCTAAACCAAGGAATATTCTTTAATTGTTTGCCTTTTTTCGATAATAGGGCATAAACAATAATGACGGCAATCGGTATTAAGGCGGCTTGGCTTTTAAAAAGAGTTCCCACTCCCATTAAGAAAAACGCCAGATAGCTTTTGTAAGAAGGTTTAGTTCCAGCCAATTCCTCATATAAAAGAATTAAAGCTAAAGTGGTACAGAAGATTAAAGGGATATCCAGATTGACGCGCATTGCCATCCAAAAGAAATTACAAGTAGTAGCCAGGATAAGTCCGGCGATTACTCCTACTTTTTTACCTAACCGGGTCCCGAAATAATAGGTTAACAGGCCAAGTAATAAACAAGCTAAAATAATTACCGGTAAACGCACAGTCGTAACCGTAGCCTTACCGACTAATGCTGTAAAAAGGGCTGTCACACCAAAGAATAACGGCGGTTTCTCATGATAGATCCCGTTATTTAAATGCGGAATAGCATAATTAGCATCAACCTGCATCTCTCGGGCTACTTCGCCGTAGCGCGGTTCATCGGGAGCCCCGAGGTCGTATCCCCCGATGTTAAAAATATATAGGGCCAAGGTAAGTAAAACTAAAACCAGACTGTAAGTGAAACACTTTTGGTCCCAATGTAAAATTTTCAACAAAGTGAACTCCTCATTTCAGAAAATTTTAATGTTTTTCTTTCCCAATCAAGACCAAATTTCGGATATAAATAACCGAGCCGGCTAATTGACCTAAAATAAAAACCGGATCTTTTTGATGGATTGAATAAATAAGCAGGACCAAACTTCCGGCAATACTTAAATGCCAAAATAATACCGGAATAATGCTTTTCTTTTCTTTTTCCGATGCGAGCCATTGGACAATAAATCGTAGTGAAAAAATCCCTTGTCCAACAAAACCAATGATTAACCAGATCATTTTCATCTTTTTTAGTCACCTTTATTATTTAATTAAATACCAAACAAATCAGTAAAAAAGCGGCGTAGCCAAATTACTTATTTTCGCTCTTAAACATATAGCTGATTTTCCGTTGTTGCATCCACCGAACGGCTAATGCGTCTTTTAACCCTTTCCACATTCGATTACCAATACCATATTTTGAATAGCCATGCTGCCTGGGATAATGAGCCACTGGGACTTCAATCACGGTAAAGCCGTTCATTTTAGCTAAAGTCGGCAGGAATCGATGCATGCCTTCAAAGAGGTAAAAGCTTTTGACAACCTCATTTTTAAATAGCTTTAAGGGGCATCCCGTATCGGAAATGCTCTCATGGGTCAACCAATTTCGGACTCCATTGCCGATTTTGGAAGAAATTTTCTTTACCCAGCTGTCTTCTCGCTTTGCCCTAATTCCGCATACTACATCATAATCTTTACTGTAGGGAATCAATTTTAAAATATCTGCCGGGTCTACCTGTAAATCAGCATCCATAGCAATCACCAACTTTCCGACTGCCTTGGCAAAACCAGCCGAAAATGCCGCAGTTTGACCGTTGTTTTGGGTGAAGTGATACACTTTGATAACCTCAAATCGGGAAGCAAGTTCGTTCAAAATCTCGGAACTTCCATCAGTACTTCCATCATCGATATAAATGATTTCAAAAGAGTCTACTTTCCCTTTTAATACCGCAAAAATTTTTTCGGTCAGGAGGGCAAGATTGTCCTTCTCATTATATACGGGGATAACCAAAGATAGTTCGGTAGGCATATATAGTTCCTCCATTCATAAAGGCAAATTTTGATATAAATCACGATTCCAATCTAAAAGGCTCCCGGCTTTTCGAGCTCGATTGTCTCAACAACGGGGATTCAACCCCTCGGCTTTAGCCGAATGCTTTAACTTAATAATTGCCTTCGGTTTTGAATCCCCCACCGGCTTCAGCCGGTGGGATTTTCACTCTATTGATAGTATCTTCTTTGACTTTAGTATGATTACCACACTCTAATTTATTAGTATAACTGTACAATCTGAAAATTTCCTGAAATTATCAAAATTATCAAGGATAAACATTAAGCTTAGCCACTATATTCTGTTTTGCAGTTCGGTTTAAAAAGGGTCCGCGTTTTACAGTTAGCCCAACAAATTACGGATACAAATTTTTGGAGGCCGTTTATAATCCGCTTGAAATCAATTTATTCATCAAGGATTATGAGAAATCGTATGGGTTTCGGGGCGATTATTCGCTTGGCGAGATTTTCAAATTTTTGATGTTGGCAAGAATACTCCGCCCGGATTCGAAGCGCGCCTCTTGTCAAATAAGGATGGCTTCTGCGGGATGCGTACGGATTTTATTTTGCCGGATGTATACAGGGCGCTTGACCACTTTGGGGATTTTGAGGTAGAGTTGCAGAGATATTTGATGAACGTATAACGTGATCGTTAACAATGGCGACGGCTTTGTCTTTTGGCAGATATGTCAGGTTTTGAAAGGCAGGATTATTCACCTCGATATATTCTTAGCATAACAAAATTTAGATGCGATCATATCATAAAAAAGCCCGCAGTTTCATTAACTGTTGGCTTTTAACTTTTATGAAACTGTAAAACTCGGGATAATTAAAATGAAATCTAGTTTTATTTATTCAAAAATTATGTTAATAATTTGTAAAATAAATGAAAATTAATAAATTTATAATATAATAATGTATTATTAATAAGATATTATGCCCAAGTAAAAATGCGATGATGATGAACGCTGAAAAAATAGAGGATTTAAACATTGGTCGGTTGGGGTTATTTTGCTACGTTTGGCCGGTAATGTCTGTGCAGCTGGATTCCCGCCTACAGTTTAATTTAACCAATCGAGGCTTATTATCTTGGGAGTTAATTGCTTCTTTTAAGGAAACATCATCCTATTTTATTCCTGCAAATCTAAAAAAACCAAGTCTCAGCAAGATGAGATTTTTTTTGGTAAAAAAAGAGGAATCATATTTTGACAAATCGAGCTTGTGGTTATGCAAAAAGCATGAAGTATTTAATTGACCTAAGATTGAGCGATTCCATATTTCTGAATGTCGATCCGGCAGAAATCAAATTCTATAATCTGGAGCCTCAACGAATTTATAAAAATTACTGGTTAAAAGAGAAAGATTTCCTTCAATCCTTAACGAGTTCTTTTCATGACAAGGATCTTTTTTTAAAAAGGCTTTATCTGATTCCAGGCGAGTGGGATAAAAGTGGGGCTCTTTTTTGCGATTATCCAACTTATCAATATATGAAGGAGCTATTCGAGCACAATTTTGATTATCTAAAAACGAAACGTTATCAGGAACTTATTGTTAGGATTGAAAATGGCGAAGTTTTAAAGCATAAAGATTTTAAAATGCGCTCGAAAGAGGATGTTATCGCGGATTATTTCGAACGGTATATCGAAATATTTAAGAGCATGGCGGAAAGGGGTTATATTTCCAATAAAAATAATCCAGGGCTTGTCGCTATTGGAAGAAACGGAGAATTGATAAAAACTTCCAGAGGACGACATCGTTTGTCCATAGCTCAACTTCTCGGTATAAAAACAATTATGGTTAAAGTGGAATTCATCCATCCAGAATGGATGATGAAACATTATAAGGACGACCAGCTATCCGTCGAAGTTTTGCAAAATGCCTTAAAAGATATTCAAAGCGAGCATCGACATTGTAATTCCCAAAATGCGGGTTACCGATTTTCACAAAAAGTTACTAAAAATTATTAAATTAAATATCGATTCTGCAAAAAAGCGATTTAGAAAAGACTATTTTATAATATTTATAATATTTTGCTAAATTGAACTGTACCTATTTATATAAATTGGTAAATTATCATGATTTTATTGATAGGCCCGTTTTAAAGCTGAATTTGTTCCTTCAATTGCAGCCCGGACACTGATATTTTATCGCCGTTCAATTATTGAAACGGACTTTCTGCACCAGAATCAACATCGTATAGTCGGGAAATTTATAAAACCGACGACTTTCTATTTTATCTGTCGTGAGAAGAACAAGAAGGTTTCAAAAACATTTACCCATTATTGCTATCGTTTTCCAGTAGTGATCCTTCCAAAATTAATAAAAGTTATCATGATTATAAAGAAGAAAAGCGCCGGACTAATCATAGCGGCCCGGATATTTATATTTTGGGCGAGTATGCCCATTATCAGCGGAATTATAGCACCGCCGATACTACCGCAACCGATGAGTATTGCATATACCGTACCGGAATTTTCGGGATGGCTACCTGCCCCGTAAGATGCTATCAAGGGCCATAGACTGGAATAACCGAAGCCCATCATGGCGATTGCCAGTAATACTGCAATTTGGTTAACGAGTAGACCCGATAAGATGGTAACAATAGTGGAGATTATTGCTAGCCCGATAATAATATTACGGTCCGGATAACGCAAGGACAAGCGGCCGCAGATGAGACGACCGGCCGACATGGCGCTCCAAAAAACAGCTACCGCAATACTGGATTTAGTAGCGGTAAATTTGAGGTTTTGTTTTAAAAAAGTGGACATCCATCCCCAGCCACCGATCTCGGAACCGGTATAAAGGACCATGCAAAGACAAACCATTAGAAATTTCGGGTCATTGACCAACTGAGTAAAACCTTGCCAGGTAAGTTTGTCCGATTTTTTCAAAGCGGGTAGCTTGATACTGCAAAATCCAATGGTTATCAACAGGAATACTCCGGCTAGGAAATAATAACAAATTTGCCAGGAAAAACCTGACCCAACCATGATTCCAGCGGAGATAGGGCCCACAATGGCGCCAATCCCGAAAAAGACTTGTGCCAGATTTAAATAAAAACCGGATCTTTCGGGATTGATATCTGTAATCAGTGCACTAATGGTCCCCTCAATAGTTCCCCCAAAACCCCCAATCAATATGATAATGATCAAAGCCAGTGGGAAATTGGACGCCAGCGGAAAAAGCAATAAAGCCAATGTATAGCCTAGCAGCGACACGGTCAAAATCAATTTTTTTCCGAAACGGTCGGAAAGTATCCCGCCAATCACTACAAATAATGTAAACCCCAGGAAATTAGCGGTAAAAATTGTTCCAGTCTGTGCCAAACTCAAGTGGAAAGTTTCGGAAATATTTGTTAATAGAGGACTCATAATGGTTAATACCATCGCGAAGAATATCATTATTGTGAATAACAGATAAGTAGTTAATTTTCGATTATGCAATGTTTGGTCACCTTTCAGTAATATTGGACGTACCGAAGAAAATTTTAAGCATAGATTAAATCGGAGATATTTGCTTATTGCATTGATACCTACGACTGGTTATACTTATTCTAGACTAAAAGACGAGTAAAAGGCAACATATTTGAAATATAGTATTCAATCTTTAAACTAATATATATATGCACAGAAGTTATAAATATATCAACAGAAATTATCCACAGTGTGGATAACTATTTAGTAATACGGTCCGGATCCAGCCGGGCCGAATCGAAAAGAAGGTGGAGTGTTTGTACAAAAAGTTTGGTTTGCTGTTAGTAACTGGTGTTTTATTATTTACTTTTGTTTGTCCTGCCTTCGCCGCAGGTGAGGAAGAATTTTGGCAAGCATGGCAGAACGGTGATTATTCTGCAGCTGGAGTCTTAGCTAAAGGCCTTGGAGCAACAATCCCGGAATATTATGCTTTAGCTGCCATTTGTTATCAAAATGCCGGTAAATATGATTTATTTTCGGTTTATAAAAATAAATTTCATCAATTGGCAGACCCGGTAAATTTAAAAGGACTTCTGGATAATCGATTGAATACCACTCCGGATGATTCGCAAGCAATATTAATGGAAGGAATAACCGCGTTATTATTCCCCCAGGCTCAATTAGGCGATCCCGGGGTGATGTTTGGGGAAATTGCTCCCAAACTCCAAGATAACCCCTATTTATTAAATTATCTGTCATTCAATGATTTGAAGAATCATAATTATTCTCCAGCAGTCCAAAAACGTTTTCAACAGGCCATCGCTTTGAAGAAGGATTATCCGGAACCATATCTTAATTTGGCAACGCTTTTGGCTCAGACTAAAGCGGTGGAAAAAGCGGTCGCGGTTTTACTGGATTGTTTCAACAATTGTCCGCTCGTCCCGGCCGCTGCCTATGAAGATCTATTGGGATTGATCAGTTCTCCGGAAAACACAACAATCAAACCCTATGGTCAAACTTTGAATATCTCCGTTCCCGCCATCAAGGAGGTGTACCGGCAGCAAGTCAAGGCCAGTCTCTCAAGGACCCCGGAACACCTCCTCTCTTTAGCTGAAGTATTAATAATGAAAGGAAACGTAGCAGCAGCTCGTAATTTGCTTGACGGTGTAGATTTCAAAGGTTCCAGCCTTTATCAGTACCTCCAGTTGCAAATGGCTCATCTGGATAATGATAGCGAACTGCTCACAACACTTGGCAATGATTTATTGAAGACCAATGATTTAAATTATCGTCGGTTTTATGAAGCAGGGAACATTTTTTTATATGGCAAAAGTTTTGAACCGGCCATCAATTTTTATGAAGCTGCCTTAACGGTTATCAATCCCGATGATTTTGAGTATATAATGAAAATCAATTCAAACATGGGAATCAGCTCCTATATGAACCATCAGTATCCAGAGGCAATCGTCTGTTTTGAAAAGGCCTTGGCAGTTGATCCTCATGAACCCAGTTCCTTGGTTTATTTAGGTCTTACTTACCGGGATACCGGAAATACCCTTAAAGCGATTGAGTGTCTATCGAAGGCTCTTGATTATATTCATGAAGCTGGTTGGCGCAAAGAAATAACGGCTATCCTTACTGAATTGAACCAAGCCAAACAATGATAATTTACTAGAAATGTTCTAGAGGAATGTCCTTTATTATAAATAAAGATAAGCGGGAGTTATTCGGTTATCTGATGGCGCAATATTTTACCAAATTGCAAGGTGTGCTGGCTGAAGTTTATGATGAAAAGGATGATCCGATTACTGCAATGAAAAAAGGAATTCGGGCTTATATTGATTGTGGGCTACAGAATCCTAATTATTATAAACTGGGATTCATGATCAATCCGGACCTGAACAAGGGAGATTATCTAAAAAATGGTGTGCCTGGTACCAATGTTTATTTAGGCCATCGTGCGTTAGTTGAGAAATGTATTCGTCAAGGCTGTTTTCGATCAATGGATGTTGATTTAGCGACTCAAATAATATGGACCATGAATCATGGTATCACTTCTCTATTACTATCGAATCCCAATTTTCCCTGGATAGACAGAGAAAAACTGATTACTCAGGATATTCTGAGTACTATTGATGCCTTTAAAGCATAAATTTTTTTAGGAATTAAATTAACATTGCTAATACTATTAACGATGTTAATGGAAAGTAATAAGAGAAGGGTGAACTGAATGAAAAACATTGATACCTGGGCCAGAGAAGTAAAAAATGAACAAGAGATCCCGGCATCGTTTGTCACTTTTTTTGAGTCAATCCCTCCTCTCTTTTACTCACCTTATCATTCTGACCGATCACGAATTGATCATTGTGAAAGATGATGATAGTCTTAGGAGAATCAAAAGTGCCAGATACGGCGGCATTTGGTACTATATACCCTTACATAAGATTATGGAAATGAAGGTTGAAAAGAATGAAACAAACAAGCTGCCCGAATTGAAGCTGCGATTAGCAGCGGATGTCAACTTTCGTGAGCTTTTTTCCGAATCAGAATTGGCGGAGTTGGAACAATTGCAACACCGGCTTCGCGATCAGTGCCAGGAGAGAGATGCGGTTTAATATTTATTGGAACGTTGTTATCAGGTGGACAAAATCTGTGGGGGGCTTGGCGCGGAAAGTTAATTTATGATTTGAACGGGGATGGATAAAGGCCAATTGAACGGCATGCAAAGCCGGGCGTGGAAAGAGTGGGTCCGGTATGCCGTAAATCGGGTCGCCCCAAAGCGGATTGCCTAAGGATGCCATATGAACCCGGATTTGATGGGTCTTACCGGTAAATAATTTTAGAGCTAACAAAGCTGCGCCGGGGTAATTATTAAGCACCCGATAACGGGTGATGGCGGGATTACCTTCATCAGCGATCTCCCATTTGAACCCCGTGTCGGCGTGCCGTAAGGGAGCGATTATTTTGGCGCTGCTTCGACGTATATTTCCTTGGCAAATAGCGAGATATAAACGGTGGAAACTGCCGGCTTCAATCTGCCGCGACAATTGTTGGTGGGCCCAGGGGTTTTTGGCAACCAGCATCAGACCGGAGGTGAGCCGGTCTAAGCGATGGACCGGATGAAAAGAGGCTGATTGTTGACTCATCTGCCAATGGTACACTAAGGCATTGGCTAAGGTACCGTTCTTGTAAACCCCCACTGGATGAACGATCATCCCGGCCGCCTTGTTGATCACAATCAGGTCGGCATCTTCATAAATAATATTTAAAGGTAAGGCTTCCGGGAGAATTGTTTGCTCTGCCGGAGCGATCTCGATGGTTACCCTCTCGCCGCCTTTAAGACGTTCTGAAACCCAGGCCGGTCTGGAGTCGATCATGATCCCGGCTGTTTTTTTGAGGGCTCTGATCCGGCTGCGGGAGAGATGAAATTCGTTTTTGAGTAGAGAATCTAAAGTCCGTCCAGCCCAGGATGGTGGCACGTTATAGTGTAGTTGGTTTGATTGTGACATTTGGTTTATTGGGGCTGCCGCAAAAGAAAAGTATCGATAGAGATATACAATAGATAAGTATTTGCAGTATCCATCGGAGTAATGTATTGTATATCACATTGATTTAAATTTCCTTGCAACAGCTCTTCCTTTTATTTTATTAGGCTAAAAAGCATTTTAATGGCAACTGCCAGCGACATAAGGATAAAAATAGGTTTTACAAGCTTCACGCCTTTATTCAAAGCCATTTTAGAACCCAAGCCGGCGCCACAGATCATGGCCAGTAGTACTGGGAGACCAATAGTATAATTGACCTGGCGGTGGATGACAAAAATAGCCAAAGCGGAAATATTGCTGACGAAGTTCAAGACCCTGGCATTAGCACTGGCATGAATAAAATCGAAATGATAAAGGGCCATCAATCCGAACATTAAAAACGAACCGGTCCCGGGCCCGAAGAATCCATCATAGAAGCCTAAACTGAAAGCCAATAGAATACCGGAAATGATATTACTCCGATTGATCTCGGGAAGAAGCTCAGTTTCACCGAATTTCTTTGAAAACAGGCTATAAATACCGACTCCCAAGACCAAAACCAATACCATGATATAGAGAAAACGCTGATCGATTTTTAAAACAATACGGGCCCCGCAGATGGCACCGATCAGAGTGAAAGGGATCAGGTATTTTAATAACTGGAAATCTACCTTTTCGGAGCGGGTATACGTTAGTGAACTGACTAATGAGGCGGCAGTAGAGGCAAATTTATTGGTACCCAATGCAAAATGGGGTGGAACTCCGGCCGCCAAAAAAGCCGGTAAACTAACAATACCACCACCACCTGCTATGGAATCTACAAAAGCAGCAATAAAGCCAGCTAAGCCTAAAAATAATGTCTGGGAAAACACAGTTGCACCTGCTTTATATATTAATTTCTTAAAAATTCAAGGGGCAATTCGACAATTCCTGCGCATTTTATAAAAAACATAAAGCTAAATCAAATATTGCTATTTTTAGTAGTTTATCTTAATATTAAAGAATGTATAAATACAAGCCAAAGGAGTTCTCTCAATGCTTTATCCGTTAAAATTTCAACCGGTTTTTAAAGATTATATTTGGGGTGGACGTAATTTGGAGCAATTTGGGAAAAAGCTCCCGCCGGGAAATGTTGCCGAGAGTTGGGAGATATCTTGCCATCCCAATGGCATAAGTATTGTTAGTAACGGTGAATTTACCGGGCAGTCCCTGCCGGAGTTGATTGGGAAGTTTGGGCGGCAGTTAGTCGGGACTGCTTTACCGGAAAAAGATGTCGCTACGTTTCCTTTATTAATCAAATTAATTGATGCCAATGATAAACTTTCGGTCCAAGTGCATCCCGATGATAGCTATGCACTTACCCATGAACACGGCGAGCTTGGAAAAAACGAAATGTGGCATATTCTTTCAGCAAAACCAGGGGCAAAATTAATTTATGATGTGTTACCGGGGACTAATTTGGAGATTTTTTCCCAAGCGGTTAAAGATAATCATATAGGTGACTATTTAAAGTCAGTTGAGGTGTTTGCGGGAGATACCCTTAATATTCCGGCCGGACTTATTCACGCAATTGGTGAAGGCATTGTGTTGGCTGAGATCCAACAGAATTCGGATACTACCTACCGGGTTTTCGATTATAACCGAGTTGACAAGAACAGACAATCCAGACCACTCCATGTCGAGAAAGCAAAAGAGGTCATCGATTTTGCTCACTCGGGCCGTCCGGAAAAAATGACCGGATTGACGGTCACGATCAATCGGGAGGGGAGTAAAAAATATCTAATAGCCAATAAGTATTTTTCAGTAGAATTATTGGATGTGCATGGCTCAATAGTGGAGAATGCAGATGGTAGTAAGTTTTATATCTATTTACTAACGGAAGGCGAAGCCCGGCTCGATTTTCAAGGTGGTCGAACCTCGGTAACCAGAGGAGAGTCGTTGCTGGTCCCGGCTTCAATGGGGGATTACCGTTTTGAAGGATGTTTTAAAGCTCTTAAGACATATGTGCCTGATCTAACCCGGGATATAGTAAGGCCTCTAAAAAAAGCGGGTTATACTGAGCCGGAGATAATTGCCAAGTTAATGAATTGAAGTGTTAAAAAAAGGAAATAATAACTGAGCAGGAACTAAGATTCCACGGAAATACGGTCCGGAGAACGAAGTTTCTGCTCAGCCTAAGTAAATGGATGTTGCTAATTAACTGCTATAACCGGTGTTAAATTTAAACTGGGACTGTTGCTGTTGATTGTATTGATTCAATTGGTTGGCGCCTTGAGTACTAAGACCGGCTTGGAAACCTGCTTTAACATCAGCAACGGTTTGTTCGGCCAAAGACTTTTCGGCGGCTTCAATCATCCGGCGCACCATGTTTCCTCCGATGGCTCCGGTGTCCCGGGTGATCATATAACCCCAGTAACCGCCTTGGACTTTCGAAGTATCGACATTTAGTTCATTGGCAATCTCATACTTGAACTTATCCAAAGCAGCGGAAGCTTGTTTAACAAGGATATTATTACTGCGTTGACCACTACCCATTCTTTTCACCTCCTCCTGATGATAGAGTCTCCCACAAACCTCAAGCTATGTTGATTTTTTTTTGGAAGTTTCGGAAAAAATCTGTTAAGAAGCCATCCACCCTGGCTTTGCCCGAAGGCATGGAAATTGCGAAAATCCGCCAGGGTGGCTGTTCAACCTAGAATTCGGGCTGAAAGTATT
>WSSedL1CaDRAFT_10000549_pt1 | contig 26191 bp, 23 predicted proteins | sample WetSurSL1Cattail_FD_9464 | JGI IMG/M metagenome (IMG submission 9464)
CTGCTGGTGTAAAATAATCGGCAAGTACAAGCCGGATATTCCAGGCGCTAAGGCTATAGTCCCTGGATTGGAAGATGCTTATATCTTTTGGTTACATCATGTTAAAAGCAGCGGAGGGAACTAAGATGCTAATTGAAATAACAGAGCTCACGATTAGTTCATCTGCGAAACAGGGTAACTTGTGGAAAGGTACGACAGGAAGGATGAGAAGGCGTTTGTGCGCTGGAACGGAAGCCGCACCTCTGCTGAAACAAATTACCTGTAGCTTTCCATGCGGAATCAATATGATATTGGGGCGCAACGGATCAGGGAAGTCTATTTTATTACAAGTTTTGGACGGACTTATCCAGCCCGATGCCGGTATGGTATTAATAGACGGTCAAGCGGCTAAACCACCAGATTTACGCCAAAATATCGGTTATTTACCGCAAATCTTTGGCATTTATCCTAAGTTAACCGCTTGGGAAATGTTAGACTATATTGCCCTGCTAAAAGGAATTTTGGATCGTGAAACACGGAAATATGAAGTTGAGAATGTCCTGCAACAAACGGGGTTACTTGCGGTGGCGGATCAAAGAGTAGGTGTCTATTCCCGGGGTATGCGTCAGAAGGTTGGTATTGCGCAAGCGTTGTTGGGTAATCCCCCGGTATTAATATTAGATGAGCCAACCGCCGGGCTTGATCCTGAAGCCAGAAACAATCTGCGGGGAATATTGGCCGAGGTCGGGCAGGAGCAAGTGATTATCTGGGCTTCCTCGTTTGTTGCCAATACATGCTGTGCTGATCGGCTGTTGGTATTGGAGCGGGGAGAGAGGCGCTTTTGGGGGGCACCCGCTGAGCTCGCGGCTTGTGCTGGATCACAAAAGAAATCGCTTCCTTTCTTTAGGGAAGAAACAGATGAAGAGCATTGGTTCGGCATGGTTGAGCAAGGGTATCATACTATCCTCTCACTCCGAGAGAATTAATAAACCAATTTTGCAAATTTACTATTATATTTACGATATTAGGCTTTACCGGATAAACTAAACCTTTGGCCCATCGGGAGTTTGCGATAGCGACAGCATTTCATCCTTCCTTCAATTATAGCTAAAGAAACGGGGACTGTCTCAAAAGCAAATGAGACAGCCCCCGTAGTGTTGACTTGCTCCAAATGTAGGATCAAAATTTCTTTCGATCCGTTATACAAAAATGAGACTGTCTCTTTTGAGGCAGCCCCTTTTTTATTGTTTGTACCGAACAAAAAGTCACTTTTGCTCGTAATTATGTATGAAAAATAAATTATTATAAAAATTGAGGTGTAACATGCGCGAAAATAAAGAAGGAATGGATTATGGATTGCGGATAATGGCCGAGGTATTAAAAGCCGAGCACCTTCATTGGGGTTATTTCCCGGATAAAAAATTTAAAGGAGAGGAAATGACTCTTACCGGGCTCAAAGAGGCACAATTAGATTATACCAAACATCTCTTTATGTTTATTCCCGATACTGTCCAGTCAATTCTTGATGTTGGCGCCGGATTGGGTAAAACCGCTTATTTGTTGACTAATAATGGCTATCAAGTCTCTTGTTTATCGAATGATAAATATCAGCAAACTAAAATTAATGAAAAATATCCAGCTATTCCTGTTATTAAAAATAAGTTTGAAGACAGCCGGTTAGGTCAGACCTTTGACTTGATCTTGATGAGTGAAAGTGTTCAGTATCTTAACTGGCCGCAAACGCTTTATAAATTAGAAGAGGTTTTAAAACCAGGCGGATTTTTGTTGACCTCCGATTATTTTCGGAAAGCTGATAGTTCTTTTTATAAAACCTGTAAAGTAAGAGAATCTTTTGAAATAGCCACTAAAAATAAGTTTGATTTGATCAAAGAAGAAGACATCACTGATAATATCCTACCAACATTGGATTTTGCGATGTATGGTTTTAATAATTATATTTTACCTGCTGCCAACATAGTTAGTGAGTTGATTTGTAACAGTACTCCACCAGTTGTTAAATGCCTGGCAAATATCTTTTTAAGAAAACAATTACAAAAAGCCCAATATTACATATGGGGACATACTCCGGAAAAGTTTGACCGGGAAAAATTTAAACAGGAAATGTATTACGTTATCCAACTATGGAGTAGAAAATAGGCGATGGGCAGTTAACTGCGCTAATGGAAAACCGAAATTCAGCTATCAAATCGATGAATATACTGTATTAAACAGCGGGTATAAATTGATGCATGTTTCAAATAGGCAATGGAATTGGTGCCTTATGGAGCCTATCGAACATAATCCCTCTTATAATGCGAGTGGATTATCACTTACGATTATGAATCGTTTTTTAAAATGAATTGATAGAGGTTGTAAAGGCTCGAAATGGAGGATTTTATATTAATGCAAATGATTAAGACGGTATTGATAAGCGTAATTTTACTTTTATTTAACTCGGGAATTCTCTGGGCAACGGAGGAAGAAGCTGCTAATGCCGATCCGGTAGATCCCAAGATACATTGGAGCGCCTCTCCAATATTTTTCAGCTCTCCGGAGACAGGGATAGCAATTGGCGGATATATCATGGGATATCAAAGTTCGGATCCGAATTTCTCCAGTGGAAAGCAGAATTCATTGAATGGAATTTTGGTTTATACTGAAGAAGAACAAGTGGCTTTCAATCTTTCCATCAAGAAGTACTTTCAGGATGATCGCTACCTGCTGATAGTTTCGGGGGGTTATTCAGATTTTCCCAGTAAGTTTTATGGAATTGGCCCGGATACGGATGAAGACAGCGAGGAGGATTTTACGCTGGTTGAGAGTGCCTATACCGGGAGTTTTCTTTGGAAATTGGCTCCCAACTTTTATCTGGGACCCTTTATCAGTTATGGGGTATTTGATGTCAAGGATCGAACCGCAGGGGGACAACTTGCGGTCGGAAACATTAATGGCTGGGATGGTACTACAGTGGTCGGGGGAGGATTTCAATTGTTGCGAGATACCCGGGATGATAATTATATGCCGCGAAATGGATCAGTGTTAAATGTCCAGGCCCTTAGTTATTGCCCGGAGTGGGGGAGTGACCAGGAATTTTTACAGTATGGAATAACCTACAAGTATTTCTGGCCGGTCGGCCAAACCGGGACCTTGGCCTTGATGTCGCTTATATCATTGAGTGATGGTACTGTGCCATTTGAGATGATGCCCTGCCTAGGTGGCGAAACTATCATGCGGGGTTATTATTCAGGCCTTTATCGTGACCGTGATTACGCAGCATTCCAGGGAGAGTATAGGTATGTGATCAGTACTCGCGTAAGCGGTGTATTCTTCGTCAGTTTAGGAGAAGTTGCCTCGGAGCTCGACCACTTTAACAGCGAAAATATAAAAGCCGCTACAGGATTTGGGTTCCGGTTTCAGCTCTATCCCAAACAAAAGCTTAAACTTCGTTTGGATATCGGCATTGGTGAAGAAGGAGTCGCTACTTATATCAATTTTATGGAGGCTTTTTAAGCATTTTGACCGGATCGAACTTTTATGTGATGGTCTTGATATACAGAGGCTTGACTGTGACTTTATCTATAGATGTAAATTTGATTTCTCAGGAAGCTCTTGGTTCGTGGAGAAGATGAGTTGTTTTCGGCAAGTTTGGCTATTTGTTAAGTAACAGTGCAGGAATTGCAATAAAGTAATCGAAAAATATGCTAAATGGGACAATTATTGCAGCTTACTGCCTACGAAATTCAACTTTATTTGAGAAGTAAGACTTTCTGGCTCATCGCTATGTTGATAGTGATGGTAGTGGCATTTTTTCCAAGCCTTGATCTTTTGCTGATCGAGTTTATGGTCGTCAGCGTTGTTACCAGGGATAAACAATCGGGATTTACCGGAATTCTTGCTTCCATGCCGCATCAAACAGCAAATTTGTACCTCTCGCGCGCTTTGGCGACATTCCTCCTTTTGCTGGGACTATGGCCTTTCATGGTGTTAACGGTAGGCTTTTTGCCGGGAATGGAACCGGCCGAGTGGTTGCTGAATACTCAAGATTTGGCTCTCCTTACTCTTAAATACATTGTCATTTGTACGGCAGCCATAGGTTTCGTGTTCTTGATCGGGTTAACCACATGCCACTCATGGCGTCTTTATCTGATTATCAGTGTTTTTTGGGCTGCCGGATTTTTCGTCGCCAGCAATTTATCACATTTTCCGTCTTGGACCGCATTTTTTATTCTTGGTTCCGGTGTAGAAAGATTGATGGCGCCTTCAACGGCAGTCGGATATTTTCCTTACCAAGCATTGCTGCCATGGCTGGCCGCCGCCCATATTCTTACAGCCATATTGTTCTTGGTAGCTGACGTAGTTTATCAGGGTATTAAACGAAAAGAGCGGGTCTTGCGATTGAAGTGGTTATTACCGTTGATATTTATTTGGGTGATGGTTGGTTCTTTTACCGTTATCATCGTCCATTCGGGACTTAAAAATCAAGAAAAAGAATTTCGCTTGGGCTTGCAAGAAGCGGAAAGGCCGGAAACGGTCGCCGTCAAGAGATATATGACCTGCTCGACTGCTCCGAAATTGGAATCATACCGGCTGGCTATAAAACTGCGGACCGCAGCTCACTTTTTAGCAGGAACGGCTACCATAAAACTTAACTTGGCAGATTCCCCAGAGAGAGTCTGCTTTACCTTGCGTAATTATTTCAAGGTGAAAGCGATTACTGAAGCCGATAGAAGGGAAAAGTTGAAATGGCGGCGCGATGGTTCCCTTTTGGTGGTTTTTATCCCTGAGCGCTACCGGCAGAGAGGAACACTGACCTTGGAGATCACTTATTGGGGTTATGTTTGGGAATGGTCTCCTTCATATTCGGCCTATCAGAACGGACCGGTGAATTTTATCGCTACCCAGTTTTCCTTATTGCGCGGTGGATACGCCTGGTATCCGGTTACCGGGGTTCATCCATTATATACGCGCAAATATTACACAACACCGTGGCGTCATTCGTCGGAAACAACTCTATTGGNTGAACGTGCGAGTCACCCCCCNATCGCCTTTGATCTAACGGTAGATCTTGATACNGACGACATGGCAGTGTCCAATTTGGAATATANAGGNTCAGAAACGCTAATCGGTAAATATCAAAAGCGTTATTATTTTAGCTCACGTAAAGGTAGGAACGTATTTTTGTTGATTGGACCGTACCATTATGAAAAAAGGCCNTTCCCGGCGGGCCGGAAAGGGTTTATTGAGATATACTGTTACCGTCAGCATCAGAAGAGAATTACTAAAGTTNTGCAGTCGTTGACTACATCATATNNTTTTTANGAAAACTTGTTTCAATCAAACTGTCCTGTTGATTCATGNGTCGCCCAATCCGGGAAGANTTGTACTGTGGTGGAAATGCCNCCGTTCTCATTNCTTAATGGGGAGGGAGAATTTAGTAAAAACTTAATACTTACGGATGCGGTGCTGGTCACAGAGGACCTTTTCTTAACAGCAAAGTGGCCTTTGGCCGTTTTTACCAACATGCAGACCAATCGATGCGATATGACAGTTTTACAGCGTTGGTGGCCGGAAGATATAACCGTGGGAAAAAACGGATGGCTTCAAGATGGCGATATCACCAAGGGCGTAATAATTTATTTATATGCATTTTATATGGAAAAGACGCGGGACCGGGGATTTTACGCGCATGTAAAAGAAAACTTGTTAAGTGGCAAAAGAACGACCAATGGAGAGTTTTTTCTGCGATCCTTGACTGGAGGGCCGGTAGTTCGTGATGTTTTTATCACACTGGATATGATTCGAACTTCCAAACTAGGGGATCAAGCGGTTAAGAAAATTGCAAGCCGGCTTTACCATGTGTACGTTTACGAAGGGCGTATCAGTCTAATAGAGTTTACCAAGGCGATTGAGACGGTAGTTGGGAGTGAGGAATGGCAGCCGGAAAAAACCAACGGGATTCACCAGCGGCTAAAAAGTATCGCTAAGCATGTGGATAATCCTGAAACCTGGAAATTGATACATGAGTTTCCTATGACTAATTACACTTTCAGACCGGAAGATTGGCTGCCGTAATGATGGTAAATTTATATAATATGCATTCAAATAAATACGAATTGATGAAAATTCTAAGGGGCTGTCTTCTAAAAGTAAATTTAAAACTGCACCCTGTCAAGTAGACAGCACAATAAAATAAATTAAGCAGCCTTGGTTTGAACTTTTGTCGGACTAAGGCTGTTTAATTTGCTTGTAAATCTTTCGTAACTATTAAAATTGAAGATAAGGTAACTCATAGCGAGTTTCCTATGGCAATGAATCAGCCGTAAAAATCAAATAAACGGCTTAATCGCGGATACACAAATTTTGTACCATTTTCGGCGGGCTTTCGGTTTTGCCTTTGGGTATAAAGAGAATGGCCCATTTTTAGTCCTATGACTGTGATATATGCCTTAACTCTTTGAGATTAAAACAACCCCTATCGTGATCACTAACGCTCCAGCCCAGCGAATGGGGGAGACTGCTTCGTGTCTAAAAAGCCAGGCAAAAAGCAGCACCAGCACATAGCTACTGGCGATCATCGGGTAAACCAAAGAAAGATCCTTATCCTTCAGCACTAAAATATAAAATATGGTAGATAATCCATAACAAACCAAGCCAACAAAGATCGGCAGATTGGTAAGCATCCGCCCTATAAGGACCAGGGGTCCGGTGACTCCTGAGACTGAAACGTTTAAACTTCCGGTTCCTTCCTTAAATAAAAGTTGCCCGGTGATCCCTAACACCAGAGCAATAATGATCTGGATTATCCATTTAGCCATAAGAGTTACTCCTTTTTAATATGTGACTCCTGACTGGTCACTCCACCGCTTGATTGGCGATCAAATAACCGGAGCCGTAATGTGATAACTGATAATAAGTTAGGTTATTACTTTTGAGATAAATCAAGGACTTCTCAGTGACGAAGGCGAAAACCCGTGATTTACTTTGGTAATACTTACCTAGAGCAAGATTATCGCTCACAAAGATTACTTTGTGCCGCGTATAGAATGGAGCGCTATAATTGCTCGGTATTGCACTGATTACCTTATCCCGGGCGGTCAAATACTGCCTGAGTTCGACGGATAGATATTTGACGGGCTTATAGTTTTCAATGACGGGAACAAATAATAATAAAAACAAGGCCCAAAAGATATAAAAAGTAAAAAAGCTAACCTTGAAAAACGGTTCGTAACTTTGAGTCCGACGCCTCCAAACCCAGATAATCAAAGCGCTCAAAAATAAACATACGGGTAACAAGAATAGCACCCAAACTGTTCCTTGATAGCCTGATGGTAAGGCTGCTCTTTGGCTGGCAATAAATAGGACGAATCCCAATACGACCAGGAATTGAATCCCCATTCCCCACCAGGGATTGGTCTTAGCCTTCGAGTCGCCTAAAAGCTGATCCCACCAAAAACCTATTAGTATGGCGACGGGTAGGAAAAGCGGTAAAGCATAACCCGGTAATTTGGTTTGCGAAATGGTGAAAAAACCGAAAATCACGACCAACCAAGTGAGTATGAAAAACAGTCTCGAATCAGACCAATGCCTAACGGCCAGTCTTAACGAGCCGGCGATATAAGAACTCCAAGGCATAAAACCGATCACCAGAATAATCAGGTAATAAAAATCAAAATACCACCCGCCGCCATGGCTTTCGATGGGCTTGGTGAACCGTTCGATCATATGGTAACCAAAGTGACTGTGGATAAAATCCATCCCGTAACGGGACCACATTGTAAAGTACCAGGGTAGACAGAGGGCCAGTGCGATAATAAATCCCAGCAGTAACCGCCAATTAAACAAAGCTCGCCAGTTGACTTTATGTTTAAAAATTTGGAATGTTGCAAAGATTATGCCAACCGCGCTTGTAAGTACTAAGGCTACCGGCCCTTTGGCCAAAACACCCAAACCCAGAGGAAGACCCATGAGCAGTAGAAAATTGGGCCGTGCTTCAGCGAAGCCCCGGTAAAAAAAATACAGGGTAAGGCCGATCCAGAAGGTCAAACTGGTATCGATCAAGGCCATTTGAGTTTCGATAAAAAAAAGAAAACTGGTTCCCAGCATCAATGCGGCTAAAATGCCAGTCCGTTTATTAAAAAGCCTTTTTCCAAAGTAAAGTACCAAAATTATGCAGAGAAAACCGAAGATAGTAGAAGTCATTCGGGAAGTAAATTCATTCATACCGAATACTTTGTAAAAAGCGGTCGTAATCCAGAAATTAAGTGGAGGTTTATCATAGCGCGGTTCATAGTTAAAATAGGTGCCGACCAAGTCATGACGAAGCAACATTTGACGGGAAATTTCCGTATAGATGCTTTCATCTTCATCCCATAAGCCGGGCACGCTGAGATAGAAGAGGAATAGTGGAACAAACAACAGCACAATCATGAAGATGATTTTTTTGACAGACAATTTTTCGATTAAGGCGATCATTGGCATCTCCAAATAATTAATGCTTTTAAGGCTTAGTGGCATTAACAGTTAGTGCCTTTAAGGCGGGCGATTAGTTGCATCAATAGTCAGTGCCCCTTTACGGCTATTAGTGCCTTTTGGGCTTTATTAAAAAACGGCCGATAATAAAACATAACAATAATAGTAAGGCAAGTGGCAGAGCCACCAGAATAATTACTAAAAAAACACCGGCTATTATTAGTTTAGTCAGCCAACCGCCGGAAGAACCCAAATTAATGTGTCGAACATAAACGTGGGGGTTGGGGTTGGAACTGGAATTGGAATCGGGATCGGGATCGGAATAGGGATCAAGTTCTTGTGATCGATGATATTCATTCCCATTTAAATCTTGTTCAATCGTCAGGCCATTAAAGTTTTCTCTTTCTGCCGGCGGCAAAACAGTCACCTCCGGATTGCGGCGACATTTTTCGCAAATTGTCTGATTAGGGTCTGTAAAAGCTCCACAATAGATGCAAGACATAAAAAGATTCCTCTTTTCCATGACCAGTAAGTCGTTACGTAAGGATAACGTAGAATAAATAAATTCCTTTCAAAAAATGTTAGATTCATTATATTTGACTCGTTAAATTCAGTCAAGCGTGAGATCATATTGGCAATGCTAGATTATGCTAAGGGTGTTTGGATAATCGGGCTTAACATTATATAATGAATATGGTAAAATAAAAATTAAAGTCTACAAAAGGGAATAGTATGACAGCATTTAAACAATTGAGAAAAAAAATAAAGGTTAAGTTGGGAATTCATATCGGTTATATGCTTGTTTGGCTACTGGGACACACCTTACGTTTCCGGGTGATTGGCCGCGAGCAATTGGAGCAGTACTACGGTAAGGAAGGCTTTATCATTAATGCCTGGCATGGACAGCAACTTACCGGGTTCTTTTTCTTTAAAGGTTGCGGTTATTATATACTCTCCAGTTTACATCGAGACGGCGAAGTTTCCAGTTCGATCATGCGCAAGTTTGGCTGGCGCATTATTAGAGGCTCCAGTACTAAAGGGGCAGTCCACGGCCTTATTGAACTAAAACGGGTTTTGCTCCAAGGGGCAGGCACAGTCTTGACACCGGATGCACCGGGTCCGATCTATCATATTGAACCCGGGGGTATTTATCTCGCTCAAAAAACCGGAGCCGTATTAATTCCGTTAGCTTTCGTTTACGACCGTAAATGGATATCAGAAAAAAGTTGGGATAAATTCGAGGTTCCTAAGCCGTTTGCACGCGGCGTGGCCTATTTTGGAAAACCGCTTAAAGTAACTGCCAAATTGACCGAGGAAAATCTGGAAGCCGAAAAGTTGCGCTTGCAGGAGGCGATTCATGAGGCCAATCGACGTGGGGAAGAGGTATTAAGACAGTGGCGAGACCAAAAATAGTCTACTTAATTTATAATGTTATTGTTTTAGTAGCCTTACTATTCGTTTTGCCTTTTTTGATCGTTCGGAATTTGGTTTTACGAAGGCCAATCGGACCTCTTTTTTTAAATCTATCGTCTACCCAAGCAGAGTGCCTTAATAATAAACCAGTTGTCTGGATTGGAGCAGTCTCGGTTAGTGGAACTTTAGTTGCGGAGAGTGTTATCCGCGAACTTATTAAATTACATCCCGATTACCAGATCGTTCTTACCACGACACCTACGGGACAAAAAATCGCCCAACAAAAATTGGGCGATTTGGCACTGGTGACTTATTTTCCGTTAGAATTGCCGTTTTTGATGAAACGATTTATTGCGAAGATCCATCCATTGTTATATGTCATGGTGGAGAGTGAATTGTGGCCCAACGCGATCCGTTACAGTAAAAGGGCGGGAGCCAAAATTGCCATAATCAACGGCCGGGTAAGTGACGGTTCTTATCAAAATTATCTGCGGGTGAAAGGATTTGCAAAACCGGTTTTGCAACAGATTGATCTTTTTGCTATGCAGTCCGTAGAGGATGCCAATCGGATCGGGAAGATTGGCGCTCCGCTTGAGCGGATTTTAGTGACCGGAAACGTGAAGTTTGATCAAGAATACCCATCTTTTAGCGAGAACCAGCTGGAGATATTTCGAAAGACTTACGGGTTTAAAAAAGAAAATTTAATTTTTACCGCCGCGAGTACGCACCCGGGTGAAGAAGCCATTGTAATCCAGGCTTTTCTTGATTTGCTCAAAACCGAGTCTATTCATTTAATCATTGCACCACACCATCCGGAACGAGCCCATGAGGTCGTATTGCTCTTAGAACAAGCCAAGTTGTCTTATGTCAAGCGGTCTGCCGGGGGAACGACGGAAGCTTGTACGGTGTTGGTGTTGGATACATTCGGGGAACTTGGTTTGGCTTATGCTGTTAGTGATATAGCTTTAGTTGGTGGCAGCATGGTGAAACTCAAAGGAATCGGCGGTCACAATATACTTGAGGCGGCGGTCCAAGAGAAACCGGTTCTTTATGGGCCATATATGAATAATTTTTGTGAGAGTAAACGACTGTTGGAAAAAGCCGATGCCGGCTTTACGGTTCATGATGTGGCAGAGCTAACCAAAATGATTCAGGATATTACCGGAGATCAGGCTTTATATAGACAACGAGCAGCCAAAGCGAAGGCCGCGGTTTTGACCAATCGCGGCGCTGCCAAACATACGGCTTTATTTATCGATGATATGGTAAGGAGTAATTCGTGACTACTAACAGCTCTTGGCAAACTTATTTGTTCCGGGTGATCGCCGGAGATGAAAAAGGTCTGTCCGCTTCTACCATACGAGGCTTTCTCGATGGATTGGAATTTATTTACCGGGGACTCTCCAGGTTTAAGTATACTACAGCCCGTCGTCACCGGCTTCCGGTTCCGGTCATTAGTATCGGGAATATTACCGTGGGAGGTACCGGTAAGACCCCAACAGTTGTTTGGCTGGTTCGAAAGTTAAAAGCCGCCGGTTTTACTCCGGCAGTATTAACCCGGGGCTATGGGGGATCTTCACAAGCAGGGGGAATGATTTTTACCAGTTCCGACTTGGCTGGTTTAACCGCACAAAGAACGGGTGATGAGCCGTTTTTACTGGCTAAAATGCTTGGCGATACCACGATTGTGGTGGGTCGTGAGCGTTATCTCAATGGCTTGCAGGCCTTAAGGATTAATCCGGATATTGATTTGTTCATCTTGGACGATGGTTTTCAGCACTGGGGTTTGGAGCGGGACTTGGATGTGGTGATTATCGATGCCAGTCGGCCTTTTAGTAACCGGCACTTATTACCACGGGGTTTTTTACGGGAACCTTTATCAAGTTTGAAAAGAGCCGGCGTCATTTTGTTAACCCGTACCGCCAAACTGAGTGAGGATGCCTTAAATCAATTGACCGTTGAGATTTCGGCATTCGCCTCTCAAGCTGTTGTTGCCACGATTACTGAAGAATCTCCCAGGTTGATTCCCTTGATTGATTTTTCTACCGGGCGGGAGAATGGAGTAATCCCGGCGGCTCAGTTTTTATCCGGCCGTAAAGTTGCAGCTGTTACCGGAATCGGTAATCCACGTCAGTTTTTGGCTTCCCTGGAAAATATGGGGGCAGAAGTCGGGTATTTTCAAGCCTATCCTGACCATTACCACTGGGAGGAGCATGAGATTATTGATTTGGTGAAGGGCTTGGCTGAAAATGGTTTTTCGGAACTGATTATTACTGCCAAAGATGGAGTGAAATTTGAAACCGGTCTGGACAAGTTGGTCGGTTACCCGCTTACTTGTTACATTTTGAGTTTAGGATTTACAGTAACGGATGAACTCGTCACTCGGCGAATTGAAGCAGTGACCAACCCAATCAATTCATAATTGACAACAGCGAAAAGATGCAATAATCAAATTCTATGACTTATTGTAAGATTGCGCAAACGAGAATCCGAGAATGATAAACAAGAGAGGGTTATGTTAATGAGAGTTTTAGGGGTAATACCTGCTCGTTATGGTTCCAGCCGTTTACCGGGTAAACCATTGTTGCCTATTGCCGGTAAACCAATGATTCAGTGGGTGTATGAAGGCGCCCAAACCGCTTCTCTAGTCGATGAATTAATCGTGGCAACCGATGATCCCAGAATATACGAGGCAGTTCAAAGCTTTGGCGGAAAGGTCGAGCTGACCAGAGCCGATCATCCAACCGGGACGGATCGTATCGCTGAAGTTGCCCGGCGTCATCCGGCGGAGATCATAATCAACATCCAAGGCGATCAACCTACGATTCGGGGTAAAGAAATCAATGATGTAATTCAGGTTTTACTGGATGATCCTTCCTTGCCTATCTCGACTGCCCGAATCAATCTGACCGATAAGAACGAGCTTAAGGAACCGTCTGTAGTTAAAGTCGTTATTGATGAACAAGGAAATGCTTTATATTTCTCCCGCGCAGCCATTCCTTATCCCCGTGATGCCGAACATGCCGTGTATTGGAAACATATCGGCTTATATGCTTATCGGCATGATTTCTTATTTCAATATGTTGCTTTACCCCAAACCAGTTTGGAGTTGACCGAATCCTTGGAACAGTTAAGGGTACTGGCCCATGGTTACCGGATTAAGGTAGTTGAGGTGACACAGGATACGGTGGGAATTGATACCCAGGCGGATTGGGAGCGAGTGAAGATTATGTTTGAGAAAAAGTTAGGGAAATAGGAGTTAGCAGCTATATTCGACTTTTGACTTCGTTTTAAATTTCAGCACGTAGGGAGGCTTTTATGGAGTCCAAACTTCAAGATCTTTTTGGTTCAGGGTTATTATTAATTGCCGGGCCTTGCGTTATTGAATCGGAAGATCATGTGATGATGATGGCCAGGGAATTAAAGCGAATCACTGGTACGGTCGGAATTCAGTTGGTCTTTAAATCATCCTTTGATAAAGCGAACCGTACTGCCGGAGATTCATTTCGCGGCCCCGGCTTAACCGCCGGTTTGAAAATTTTACAGCGGATCAAAGATGAGTTTAATTTGCCGGTACTATCGGATGTTCATGATGTGAGTCAATTGGCAGAGGCAGCCAAGGTACTTGATATTATTCAGATTCCGGCTTTTTTATCTCGTCAGACCGATTTGGTGCTGGAGGCGGCTAAGACCGGAAAAATAATTAATATCAAGAAAGGGCAATTTAGTGCACCGGAGGATATGCGTAATACTTTAGATAAAGTATACAGTACCGGCAATCGCCAAGTCATTCTTACGGAACGGGGAGTTTCTTTCGGTTATCACCAGTTGGTGGTGGATATGCGCTCATTGCCGATCATGCGTTCATTTGGAGTACCGGTAATATTTGACGGTACCCATAGCGTTCAGGAACCGGGGGGCCTAGGAAAATCCTCCGGTGGAAACCGTAAATTTGTCCCTGCGCTGTGCCGGGCTGCCGTTGCTACCGGAGTGGACGGGGTGTTTTTAGAAGTGCACGATGATCCGGATCGGGCGAAATCCGATGGTCCCAATATGATCGAACTTTCCAAATTGCAAGCGCTTCTTTCAACATTGGTCAAGCTCCATAAAATAATTTTGTCCGAGGATTAAAAATGGCTTCAGGAAAAATAAGGTTAATCGCAATGGATGTCGACGGTGTTTTAACCGATGGTAGGATTATCATCGGAACCGACGGCTTTGAGGCCAAATGTTTCAATGCCCAAGATGGATTGGGATTGAGCATTTTATTGAAATTAGGTTATCAAGTGGTTTGGGTAACCGGACGGAGCTCGGTAATTGTTGAGCGTCGTGCGAGCGAACTTCATATTCCTTATTTATTTCAAGGTGTAGTTAATAAAGCACAAGTTATTGAAAACTTATTGGCAGAGTTCAACCTAGGCTGGGAAAATGTGTTGTATATTGGCGATGATCTGAATGATTTAATACCGTTACGTAAATCCGCACTTAGTTGTGCCGTTAATAATGCCTGTTTGGAAGTGAAACAGCATGCCGATTTTGTCACCAAAGCATATGGCGGCGCCGGTGCGGTCCGTGAGATTATTGAGCTGTTTTTAAAACGCGAGAAAAGATGGCCGGAGGCGTTGGCTTTATATTTGAGAGCGAATCCTGACGGACAATCTAAAGGAGAAATACAATAATGAGTAGTACGGCGGCAGGCCAGGTTTATTTGCAGCAGGCCAAGGAAGTATTGAAAATTGAGGCGGATACGATTCTAGCGCAGATAAATTATTTGGGTGAGGATTTTATTCAGGCGGTACAGTTAATATTAAACTCCACCGGGCGGGTGGTGGTGACCGGTATGGGGAAGTCGGGACATATCGGGAGAAAAATTTCCGCCACCCTTGCCAGTACCGGTACCCCTTCTTTTTTTCTTCATCCGGCGGAAGCGATCCATGGTGATCTGGGAATGGTTACCCCTCAGGACGTACTAATCGCCATCTCCGGTAGTGGCGAAAATGACGAAATTTTAGCGATTTTGCCGACTTTAAAAATTCTAGGAACTCCAATTATCAGTATGACCGGGACCAAGGCTTCGACTTTGGCCGAGAATAGTAATATCGCTCTGGAAATCATTGTGGATAAGGAAGCGTGTCCATTGGGATTGGCGCCTACTGCCAGTACCACAGCCCATCTGGCTGTCGGCGATGCTTTGGCAATTACCCTTTTAAAGGCTAAGAATTTTACATCGGAAGATTATGCACTATTTCATCCGGGTGGCGCCTTAGGCCGTAAATTGCTGTTAACAGTGGAACGTCTGATGTATACTGGGGATAAAAATCCTCTCATTCACCAGAGTAAAACGGTGCGGGATGCGGTAATAACAATGACCGACCATGGTAACCACGGTGCGGCGGTGGTCGTCGACGATCAGGGAAAACTGGCCGGTATCATCACGGATGGCGATTTGCGGCGTATCTTTGAAAAGCACGAAAATCCTTTGGTATTACCGATCGAACAAGTAATGACCCGTAATCCGCGAACTATTTTCAAGCAAAAAATGGCGGCCGAGGCCATGCATATCATGGAGGAAAAAGCCATTACCGTGCTTCCGGTGATCGATGCTCAAGGCTATCCGGTGGGAATCATTCATTTGCATGATATTGTCAAGGGCATGACCGGCATGAAATAGCTGATATTTTTCAGCATAGACCCATTGAATATCAATGGCTTGACAAGCTTAAATTGCTTATGTTAGACTTTAAAAGAATTTGACAATATCTTTGCTTTCATAATCCGACATTTTAGAGGAGGGCGTTATTTTGGATTATTTTTTGACTGAAGAACAACAGATGATTAGGGATTTAGCTCGGCGGATCGCCGATGAGAAAATTGCACCCAGAGCATTGGAATTGGATGAGAGCGGCGAATTCCCCTGGGACTTAATGAAGATAATTGCTGATGCCGACCTGTTCGGAGTATATTTACCGGAAGAGTACGGTGGGATGGGTGGCGGAGTTTTTGAGCAATGCCTGGTGGTGGAAGAACTTTCCAGGGCCTGCAGCGGTGTGGCTGTAAGTTATGCTGCCTCCGGACTCGGCTGTATGCCGATTTTAGTTTTAGGCTCAGAAGAACAAAAGAAGAAATACTTACCGCAAATTGCCGCCGGCAAGAAATTGGCGGCCTTCGGCGCTACTGAAGCCAATGCCGGCAGTGATCCGTCCGGTATGGAGACTACTGCAGTTTTAGATGGCAATGAATATGTCATTAACGGTACCAAACAATGGATTACCAATGGTGGTGAAGCCGAGATCTATACTGTAATGGCAGTAACCGATAAGAGAAAAGGTCCCCGCGGCATCAGCTGTTTTATCGTTGAGAAAGGCACCCCCGGTTTTAGTTTTGGAAAAAAAGAGAACAAAATGGGAATCCGGGCTTCGGCTACCCGTGAGTTGGTCTTTGACAACTGCCGTATTCCTAAAGAGAACCTGCTAGGTGGTAAAGAAGGGGTTGGTTTCATCGCCACCATGAAAACTTTTGACCGGACCCGGCCGGGAATCGGTGCTCAAGCTATCGGTGTGGCTCAAGGCGCTTTGGATGCAGCCGTTAAATATTCGCGGGAACGGGTTCAATTTGGTGAAAAGATTTCCTCTTTCCAAGCGATTCAGCATATGTTGGCCGACATGGCGACTCAACTTGAGGCAGCTCGTGCCCTGGTATATGCAACTGCCAGAATGATCGATTCCGGCGCTAAGAATTTCTCTAAAGAATCGGCAATGGCCAAGCTGTTTGCTTCGGATACCGCGATGAAAGTAACTGTTGATGCGGTTCAAGTTTTCGGGGGTTATGGTTATATGAAGGAATACCCGGTCGAGAAGATGATGCGGGATGCTAAAATCACCCAGATTTATGAAGGAACTAACCAAATACAACGGAATATCATCGGACTTGAGTTGATTAAAGAATACGCTTCTAAAAAGTAAATAATGCCCAGCGCCCACAAGGGCGCTTTTTTCGGTACGAACTTATTGCTATTCAGGTTGCTCGAAAATTCAGAAGCTAGAATCCAGGAGATAGAATAAAATTTTGTAAAATAGCTTCGCAGGATTCAGTTACATTTTTCTGGATTCTGACTCCTGTCTCCTAGGTCTATAGATGTGAAGTGTTTTTTAACTATTTTTAAGTAGGAGGAGATATTTGGTGAAGATCGTTGTTTGCGTGAAACAAGTTCCCGATACAACTGAAGTTAAGATTAACCCGGAAACCAATACTTTGATTCGTGAAGGCGTGGCCAGTATCTTAAACCCCTTCGATATGTATGCGGTGGAAGAAGCAATCCGGATCAAGGAAAAACTGGGCGGTACGGTTACTGTAATATCCATGGGTCCGCCCCAGGTAGCCGAACAACTCCGGGAAACCATCGGTATGGGCGTTGATGATGCGGTTCTATTATCTGATCGCGCATTTGCCGGTTCCGATACGTTGGCTACTTCTTATGCGCTTTCGAAAGGAATTGAGAAAATCGGCGATGTCCAATTGATCCTCTGCGGTAAACAGGCAATTGACGGCGATACGGCTCAAGTGGGTCCGGAGATTGCCGAGAAACTTGGTATGCCACATATTACTTATGTGAAGAAGGTTAATGAAATCAGTGAGACCGAAATGACGGCAGAGCGGATGAATGAAGATGGTTTTGAAAGGGTTCAAATGACCCTGCCGGCGTTAATTACTGTTGTTAAGGAGATTAACGAGCCCCGGATGCCTTCATTGAAGGGCATGATGCGGGCCAAGAAAGCTGAGATTAAAACCTGGTCCGCCGCCGATATTGGGGCAGATCCGGCCAAGTCCGGATTAAACGGCTCACCTACGTGGGTTAAGACCATTTTTGTGCCGGAGATAAAATGCCAGGGTGAAATTTTTGAAGGTCCCCCTGAAGTGCAAGTAAAATCATTGGTTGATGCCATTGTGTGCCGAAAAATAGTATAATTTCAAAACCCGATCCCTTGCTCTTTAAAAGGGTAACCACTATCCTTCGTAGATAATTTTTAGGACATGCAACGTTACCCAAATACCTTTTAAGGGATAGAGTTGCTTTTAGACCCAATATTATAGAATTTATAGGTATTCTTATAAATAGGAATAGATTTTAAGGAGGCTCATTATGGCCATTAAGGTTTTTAACGATAAATGTCGCGGTTGTAAATTATGCCTTTCCAGTTGTCCTTTTGGAATTATTGAAATTATCGATAATAAAGCGGTCATCAAAGATGGCTGCACCATGTGCGGTACTTGCGTAAAGACATGTAAATTTCAGGCTATTGAAATAACCCGTGATGTGAAGATAACGATTGACAAGTCTCTTTACAAGGGTGTTTGGGTTTTTGCCGAACAACATAACGGTAAACTTTCCAATGTGGCATTTGAATTGCTGGGAGAAGGGCGTAAACTTGCCGATGAGCTTGCCGAGCCGCTCGTTGCAGTATTAATGGGCAGCAAAATCGAAGCGGAGTCCAAACGGTTAATTGCTTATGGCGCCGATCAAGTGCTGGTAGCGGATGCTCCGGAGTTGGAACATTTCTTAGAGGATTCTTATGCGCAGGTGTTAACCGATCTCGTTAAGCAGGAAAAGCCCAATATCATTTTGATAGGCGCTACCGCCATCGGCCGTTCGCTGGGACCGAAAGCGGCTGCCCGACTGGAAACCGGACTAACTGCCGACTGTACCGGCCTGGCGGTCGATGTGGCAGAAAAGAATCTATTACAAACCCGGCCGGCTTTCGGCGGTAATCTGATGGCCACGATCTTATGTCCGAACCATCGTCCGCAAATGGCGACGGTGCGGCCAAAGGTGTTTAAGCCCCTGGAGGAAAATCCGGGTCGCGCCGGAACCGTTACCAAAGTTGATCTGGGGAAGACAGCTTGGAATATTCGCGCTAAAGTTTTAGAGGTAGTGAATGAAGTCGGCAACTCCGTTAATCTGGAAGAGGCCAACATTATTGTCTCGGGTGGCCGCGGTCTTGGCGATCCCAAGAACTTTCAGTTGGTGAAAGATTTAGCCGCCGTATTGGGCGGCGCGGTGGGTTCTTCCCGGGCTGCGGTTGATGCGGGATGGATCCCGTATGCTCATCAGGTCGGCCAGACTGGTAAGACTGTCGGACCCAAGATTTATTTTGCTTGCGGTATCCACGGCGCGATTCAACATCTAGCCGGTATGTCGTCTTCGGATATTATCATTGCAATCAATAAAAACCCGGATGCTCCTATCTTTAAGGTGGCAACCTTCGGAATTGTGGGCGACGTGCTTGAGATCCTGCCGATGTTGACTAAGGCGTTCAAGAAGGAATTGGGTGGTTGAGCGAACTTTTTTAGGCGTTGCTAAGTGTAAAGTAAAAGTAAATTAAAAACCGTAATGATACCCGATTTATCTGAATCAGGACAGGCATTGCGGTTTTTATTTTATTGATTCTATTTCTTGGAGACTCCCTGAAGTTCTTCGCCATCGACCAAAATCGACGGCTGTCTCTATTTTATCGGCCTGATAAAATGGATTATTAAATATACATTAAATGTGCTATAACCCATAAAGAATTTTCCGAGAGCGAGCAATTTAGGTATATAATAAAACTATTATTTTCTCCAAAACAGTATTGGGGATGATAATTTTGCCGCAATGATGGTGCAAGATTGAGATGTATGTGTCCTTAATAGATAGTAATGAATAAAAAACAGCTATGAAATGGGGGAATCAACTGTGAAAAAAATTGATGGTTTAAAAAAGGAAATGAGTAGTGAGAAAACTAAGGTAACCCAATCTGAAATTCCGGATTCTATTAGTTTTTCCGGTAATTATAAGCCTGCTCAAAGTCTTGGAAATGGGCGCTGGCAATATAAGGGAAAGACCTATAAAGAAGAATCTATTTAAGTATATTTTGCGGATTATTTTAATGCGGTATTTAGCTCAGAATTAAATAGAGGAAGCCCCCGTTACCCCAAATACCAGCTTCACTTTAACCTCACGTTGTATAAGCGTTTTCTGGAATGTCGGAGTCTTAGCATTTTCAGATGTTTGTCGGATTAGTTCCGGTAGAGAGAAAGTAGTATCTTCACCGGGAAGCCGCGCCGAAAGTGATTGATATATCCCCAGCCATAGTCACTACTACTGTAAGGAGTTATGGCGGCTTAGTTCAATCTGTAAAGGCTTGGATAAGCATAGGCTATCAATCAAACTGCTCGAATAGTGTTAATAAAACGGTAGATAATTTTTTATTTGGCGAATAAATAAACAGAGGTGTATTTAATGGATTTTTCATCAGCATCGAAAAAAGAACGCCAAAAAGTTCAAACTTTAGTAAACGCTCTCAGTAAAAGGTTAGTTAACCGTCCTAGTAAAATTGAATTACAAAATGACAATGAATCTACTACGGCGGAAATTGTAAAAAGATACGAGCAGGGCATAGTAAAGTACTTTTTAATTAAACCGGCCGAAACTATAAAAGCCGCATACTTGGAATCTTTATGGGAGAAAGAACTATATAAATGGAACTGGAGCTCCGAAGAACTTAATATCGAACCATAGTGCCGATTAATGAGCTTGATTTTCCAATTTAAGCTCATTAATATAAGGACGGTCAAGGTTTGAACTGTTTCGTAGGATACCCGTGGCTTATCATGGATTTTAACCGCTCTGCCTGTGATTCAACCCTGGAACCGCATTTGCTAATAGTTTTTTTTGATAGCGGTTTATCAGCTTGTCTAACCGAGTACCGGCGGCTAAAACTGTTGAGTCAGTATAGCCTCGGGAATCGTAAGCTTCCTGAAGCTCGCAGCGGGCATTGGAAATTTTCTGTTCCAGGGTAAGGGCTTTTGGCATGATCTTTTTTTACTTTCTAAGAATAAATGATATAATGATAATAATTTAAAATTTAAAATTATGGACAATAAAAAAGGGGGCGCAAAGTAAATCAGTTTGGGCCTGTAATTTATTTGTATTTTTATTCAAGTAGTAAATTGTTTTTGCTAATTGTAGCGGACTATGGATAAGATGTAATTTACAGGAAAATTATACTATTATTTTATACTTTTTGTCAACGAATGTATAAATATTTTCTACAAATAATGATGAGGACGTTCCATGCCGAAAAATGTTTTAGGGACTAAACTTAAGAAATTACGAAAAGAACGGAACATTACTCAGAACGAATTAAGCCAAAAACTAGGCTTTTCTGAACGATATGTCGCTAAAATCGAATCCGGGGTAGGACCGTCAATGGAAGCCTATAAAAAATTGGCTGATTTTTTTGAACTACCTGTTGAATATTTGGTGTCGGATAATGAAATAGCGCCGTTAACCTTGTTAACCAGCAATGAGGAATTGCTTAATGCTTTTATAGAAGTTGACAAAATGAGTGCCGAAGACCAAAAAATTGTTCTGGAGCTTATCAAGGCATTTATTGCAAAAAGGAATTCTGTTCAGCATAAGTAGAATAAGTGATATTGTAAAGGCGCCGTGTAATGAAAATTCAATTATTAGATATGCCGGATCGAGGTTTAAGGATTTAGGGCGCTTTTGAAACAAATTCTTTTACCGAGTCTCCCAGTATCAATTTTGATTCAAATACCTTTTGTTCGAGGTTACCTTCCGGATCCTTAATACGGTTGAGTATAAGGTCGCCTGCTACGGCACCAATTTTTTCGTTGAGGCTCTCAACATAAGTTAGTGATGGACTGATCAACGTGCTCATCTCGATATTTCCGTATGAAACCAATGAAAAATCATCAGGAATACTTAGACCAAGTTCCTTTGCTTCCATAAGTATGCCGCGGGTTATCTGCACACTACTTGATATTATTGCAGTGGGCCTGTTTTTCATTTTGATAATGTTATTTAATGCCAATCGTCCGAAAGCCTCGCTAAATTCTCCATAAATTATCAAATCGTTATCCAGTAATATGTTTGCCGCTTGCATACATCGGGCATAACCCGAGAACCTATCGAAATTGGACATGATATATCGAGGTCCCATCACGATTGAAATCCTCCGATGGCCTTTAGTCAATAAATAATTGGCAATTTCATACATTGCAAGCGCCTTATCCACATATACCGCATCAAATTTATTTCTAAAAGGCTTTCTATCGATAATAATTACCGGGACTCCCAGTTCTACAATTGAACTTAAATAATCCTCATTTTGACCGGTAGAAGAAATAATAATTCCATCAACCCGTTTTTCGATTATGGTCTTTATATCTTTCCGCTCTTTTTCCGGATCATCGGCAGAACTTACTATCAGCAAATTATAACCAACCTCATTAATTTTCTTTTCAATCTCCCTGATTATGCTCATAAAAAAAGGATTTGATATATCGGATATAATTACCCCAATGGTGTGGGTAATATCGCTTTTTAATCCTTGTGCGAGTTGATTGGGCCTGAAATCAAGTTCTCCGATTGCTTCCCAGACCTTGCTTCTCATTTCAGGCGTTACACTGCTTACCTCATTGATTACCCTGGATACAGTAGCAATAGATACGCCGGCTTTATTAGCCACATCCTTGATTGTTTTTTTTATCAAATGATACACCACCTGTGATAAGAGTAAACGTTATCTTACTTTATTAGTAGAAGCAGTTACTGCATTGTCTACGCGTAGTAATACTATATTCAATATTATATATTACATATAGATGATATAGCTACTATTTATTGAAAACGTTTTATTAGGTATTCAATACCAATTTTCAAATTCCTTTTCTATGGATTTAACAAGGCTTTAAACATATTAACTTTTCCATGTCCAACATTAGCGCCGTTTATGCCTTATTTCACGCCTTTTAATAAAAAGTATCAACCTGTTTTAAAATTTTAGTTAAAAAATTTTCGGCAAAAGAAGGATCTAAAAAATAGATATCGAAATTGTATCTCAAGAAAACGTTTTCACGAGATGATTAATAAAATTATTTAATTAGCCGCTAACAACAACCAACTTTATATGCTTTGAACAGTATGCAAAATAACGTTTACAAAGTTTGCTTATCCATGTGGCGTAGAAACGCTATCGTTAACGAAAAAAGAAATATCGAATTTTATTTTGGATGGCAGTTTACCGTAACTAAAAGATGGCGTTGATGTTTCATAGATCATGAATCAAGGATCGTTGTAGCCCAATTAGAGATACCATTGGGAACTGTGAGATATTCCTTGAAATTGGCCAAGGGACTTGGCAAAACTACAATATTGAATCCTGCCCCTGCATAGTCATCCACCCCAGCTCTGCTGGGACAACGAAGCAATGAAATGTCGCTGGTGTGGCTGTTCGACTTAGAATCCGGGTTAAAAGTATTTTTCTAAGTAGTAAAAGTTTCCATGAGGAATTTAAGAAAATTACCATAAGTACTAAAACAGTGACCCGGGGAATTCACACCATATGCAATTAATATTTTCAAAACGGGATTTTGGTTTTGAGAGATGAGTAAATAGTAAAAAACCGAAATGCTAAGGGAGGTGAAGAAATATCAGGATGATTACATGGGATTTTTTTGAGAGCTTTTAAAGCATCAAAAAGGGATCGACAAACAAAACATAATAAGGGGTGCGATTAATGAAGAAGTTATTATTGGTGGTTATGATCTTTGCTTTATTATTAACAGTAAATATTTTTCCTGCCGGTATGGCAGCAAAGCAAGAAGGAATTACAGTTGGTTTTGTGGCTGGCGATATGTCCGCTGATTCCAATTCTGCAGCGTATAAAAGCTTTGAAGCCTATGCCAGCAAAAATGGCTGGAAAGTCAATCTCATTGACTGCCGCGGTCAACAGTCTTCCACAATGTCCAGCAATATGATTAATTTAATTAGTTACGGCGTGAATGCAATTGTTGTGGTCAGTGGTGAGCCGAGTATTATTCAAGAGGGTGTCGCAGCGGCTGATAAGGCGAAGATTCCGGTGTTTTTGGAAGATACCGACAACATCGGGAATACCATTATGAATGCCACCAGTAACCAGGAAACCATGGGTCATGCTTTGGCTGAGCAAGCCGTTAAAAAAATGCGCAGCAACAACTCAAACAAAAAAATTAAGAACGTCATGTTGCTGGGAAATATGGATCTTCTGGTGCACCGTCAAAGAATTCAAGCTTACAAAGATATCCTTGAAAAAAATAAGGATATCAAAATTGTCGGAGTTGAAACCATTAATGGCGGCGATTGGGCTAATAGCTCCTATGATATCGCCCGGACCTATGTTACCAAGTATGGCGATGATCTTGACGCTATTTTATGCACCTGGGACGGACTGGGTTGGGGAGTTTCCCGGGCGATTCTCGATGCCGGCTTTGATAAAAAACAAATCTTTACCATGGGTATTGATGGTTCTGCCAAATCATACGACATTGTCCGCCATGGCGATCCGTTAGTCGGAGTCATTGCCCAAAATTTCGGCGGTTGGTCAACGGCGATCGGTTCCGCCATTAAAAAAGTGGTGGTCGGCAAACAAGATCCTAAAAAAGTCATTCCGGCAAACCGAACGATATTTGTGCCCTTTGAATGGGTGGATTCAAGTAATGTTCCTGCCTCCGGACAGGGTGTAAAATTCAAAGCCTATAACGGGATTTAATAGGTACAAGGAATAAGAAAAAGTGGTGTAAATGGGTGCTCAACCGATTTACACCACTTTCTTGGAATCGGTTACCGAAAAAAGAGTGTTGGTAGAGTACTAGGGGGTGTGGCAGTGGACCAAAATCGTGTTATCCTTGAATGCAAAAATTTGTGCAAAAAATTTGACGCCACGATTGCAGTAAATAATTTATCTTTCTCCATCAACCAAGGGGACATATTGGGCTTGGTCGGGGAAAACGGCGCCGGGAAGTCGACTTTAATCAAGATGCTGGGCGGTGAACATGTGCCCAATGGCGGTCAGTTGTTTTATCTGGGGCAAGAAGTCAAGTGGAAGGATACTCACGAAGCATTAAGCAAAGGGATTGGAATTGTGCATCAGCATCCTTTGCTGGTAGAGTCTTTTACGGCTGAAGAAAATATCTTTTTAGGCAAAGAAATTGTTAAAAACCAACTAATCGACAATCGGCAGATTCACGATCAAGCGACTGAAGTTAAAAAAGTATATTCCATTTATCCCAATCTGAATTTAAAACAACGCGTCAGTGAGATGTCCGCCGGTGAAAAACAAGTGGTGGAACTTTTAAAGATTTTTTCTTATGAACCCAATATCTTAATCTTGGACGAACCTACCGCCAGTTTACCCAAAGAAGAGGCGGAAAGACTGCTTCATCTGATTATGGAACTCAGTGCAGAAAGAAATTTGACGGTCGTTTATATTTCACACAAATTAGAAGAAACCTTTCGGATTTGCAACCGGATTTTAGTCATGAGAAACGGCGAAAATGTAGGCCTTTTGGATAAAAAGGATTTTGATAGGGATAAGCTGATTCGGCTGATGATTAATTATGATCTCAAGGAATTTTATCCAGCCAAAGCGCAGGGCCATGGTGAGAAAATTTTAGCAGTGAAGGAACTTTGTTCCGATACCTTGACCCATATTAATCTGGAAGTCAACGCCGGTGAAATCGTCGGCTTATACGGCTTAATGGGCGCGGGAATGAGTGATTTGGCAAAAACCCTTTTTGGATTACGAAAGTTTGCTAGTGGCTCGATTACTTTGGGAGATAAGTGCCCGGAAGAAATCCATACAACCAATGTGAGGCAAATGGTGGACAAGGGCGTGTATTTGATTCCCGAAGATCGGTTGCGATATGGCTTGGTTTCCACATTTAATATTCGGGAAAATGCTTCTTTGGCTCATTTAAAGCATTACTTTCCGGAGATATTGGTTAACACCAAAAAAGAAACCAATCTGGCAGCCGAGGAATTAAAAAAGATTCATGTCAAATATTCCGATATCGAACAGGGTATTTCTGAACTCTCGGGCGGAAATCAACAGAAAGTAATTGTTACCCGGTGGCTGTTACGGGAATGCAATATCTTAATCGTTGACGATCCGACGGTGGGTATCGATATTGGCGCCAAACGCGATATTTATAATTTATTGAGAGATTTAACCGCGCACGGTAAGGGAGTTATCTTTGTTTCGTCGGAGTTAAATGAGATTATCGGTATGGCTGACCGGATTTATACGATGCGTGATGGTAAAATTACCGCCGAATTGACAGCGGATCGGATTAATCAACAAAATGTATTGGAAAACATCTTATAGATTTGAGAGATGGAGGTAGGATGATGATTAACAAAGTAAAAAAAGTTCTTAATAATCGTGAATTGTTTCTGGTGTTTATCGCCATCGTGGTATTCTTTTCGATGACCGCAGGACGGTTTTTATCG
>WSSedL1CaDRAFT_10000550_pt1 | contig 26164 bp, 19 predicted proteins | sample WetSurSL1Cattail_FD_9464 | JGI IMG/M metagenome (IMG submission 9464)
GCTTTTTACGGGATGATCTCATATTTCCTTGCATTTAGTTACACAAAAATAACGATAATATATTGATTGATAATAAATGTCAGGTTTTTCAGCAGACCCTAATTACCTGAATGGTTGATTGAAACAGAGAATTTGCGTTGTTGTTAGACAAATGGCTAACCCGCAAGCCTGAAAATGAAGTTTTTTTCATGATTTTTTGATTTTAATTTATGATTATTTTAAGGAAAAACGTTTCATTTGGCTTCCGACCGGGGCGGAAACACAATTACAATCATCGCAGTCATTCCGCCCGGGGCGGAATCATAAAAACAGACTGCGCAGCACTTCCGCCCGGGGCGGAAAGCTAAATCCGGCTTGCAAGAGACTTCCGCCCGGGGCGGAAACACAAAAACAGTCATCACGATCTTTCCGCCCGCGGCGGAAAACAAATGAAAGAAAGTTCGCTCTTGATTCTTTTATCGCCACAAAAATAAAAATTAGTTTACAAAAAACAAAATAAAACAAACAAATTTTTCTGTATGTATAAAACAAATCTTGGCAATAGTCAACTTGCCGCTAACGAGTCGAATGGCTCAAGTGCTTCCAACGTATTTTTCGCGTAAATGTTTGCAGTTTGCGAAGCCATTTACCGATGTATTACAGAAAAATTTCCGTAATTTTGCAACAGCTTTTCTAAATGCGAAATCATATCTAACTAAATAATAAATTGAATAATGGCTAAAGAATTTAAGTACCAGGAACCTTTTCCACTAGGAAAAGAAAAAACCGAATACTACCTGCTTACCAAAGAGCATGTGTCGGTATCGGAGTTTGACGGACAGGAAATCCTTAAAGTTGAACCCGAAGGTCTCACCAAACTAGCTCGTGCTGCCATGCGCGACTGTTCTTTTTTGCTTCGCCCTGCGCACCAACGTCAGGTAGCAGCTATCCTCTCTGACCCCGAAGCCAGCGACAACGACAAATACGTAGCGCTTACCATGCTTCGCAATGCTGAAATTGCCGCTAAAGGCATCCTTCCTTTCTGCCAGGATACCGGTACAGCCACCGTGTATGCCAAAAAAGGCAACAATGTGTGGACCAACGGAACCGACGAAGAAGCTTTGTCGAAAGGTATTTACGAAACATACACCGAAGAAAACCTGCGCTACTCGCAAAATGCTCCGCTAAATATGTACGACGAGGTGAACACCGGCACCAACCTGCCTGCTCAGATTGACCTCGTAGCCGGACATGGAGACGAATATAAATTCCTGTTCATTGCCAAAGGCGGTGGATCGGCCAACAAATCATACCTTTTCCAGGAAACCAAAGCTTTGTTGAACCCGGCTTCGTTGGAAAAATTCCTGACCGAAAAAATGAAAACGCTGGGTACCGCGGCTTGTCCTCCTTACCACATTGCTTTTGTTATCGGTGGAACTTCGGCCGATGCTTGTATGAAAACCGTAAAGCTGGCTTCAACCAAATATTACGACGAGCTTCCAACCGAAGGAAACGAACTCGGACAAGCTTTCCGCGACGTGGAAATGGAACAAAAAATACTGAAACAAGCGCAGGCTTCAGGCTTCGGAGCTCAGTTTGGCGGTAAATATTATGCCCACGACGTACGCATCGTGCGCCTGTCGCGCCACGGAGCTTCGTGTTTTGTAGGTATGGCTGTTTCGTGCTCGGCCGACCGCAACATCAAAGGAAAAATCAACAAAGACGGCATCTGGGTTGAACGCATGGAAGATAATCCCGGCGCATTGATTCCCGAAGAACTACGCAACGAAGGCGAAGGCAATGCTGTAAAAATTGACCTCAATATGCCAATGAAAGATATTCTGGCTATTTTGACCAAGTATCCGGTATCTACCCGCCTGTCTCTTACAGGAACTATCGTGGTGGGTCGCGACATTGCACATGCCAAGCTCAAAGAACTGCTTGACGCCGGCAAACCGCTTCCTCAATACGTAAAAGATCACCCTATCTACTATGCCGGTCCGGCCAAAACACCGAAAGGTATGCCTTCGGGATCGTTCGGTCCTACCACGGCAGGTCGTATGGACTCATACGTTGATCTGTTGCAAGACAATGGTGGTAGCATGATTATGATTGCCAAAGGAAACCGTAGCCAGCAAGTAACCGACGCCTGTAAAAAGCACGGAGGGTTCTACCTGGGTTCTATCGGTGGTCCGGCAGCCATTCTGGCTCAGCAGAACATCAAAAAGGTGGAATGTCTGGAATATCCCGAGTTGGGCATGGAAGCCATCTGGAAAATTGAAGTAGAAAACTTCCCTGCATTTATTTTGGTTGACGACAAAGGAAATGATTTTTTCAAACAAATAAAACCAACCATGGTTTGCTAGTAATAAATACCCCTAGCCCCTAAAGGGGAACAAGAAGAGGCTGTATTCACTTAAGAGTACAGCCGCTTTTTCTTAAGCCCCTTTAGGGGCAGAGGTAGTAATACTACAATTTCAATCTTACCCCGGCATTAAAGTTACGCCCAGGCTGATTCAGCCCGCCATAATCGGCATAGGTTTTATCAAAGATATTATTTACATCGGCAAATACATCAAATCTCTTTCCATTCCACAGCAAGCGGCAGTCCAGCGTTGCATAAGGATCAAAACTAACCAACACGCTCTTTGCATTGGTATAATTTCCGGCACGGTCAAAATAACCGAACTTCCACGAAGTCGATAATTTACTCCAGACACTGTGATCAAGCGAAACCATCACTTTGTTTCTCAGATAATCCAGCACATACTTCGAGTCATAATTATCCGTACTTTTATCCATTTGGAGATACGAATAAGTCACACCCACTTTCTTCACAAAGCTTTTTTGAAAATAATAGGCCAACGTCAGGTCACCGCCAAGCGCATTCACATGGGTCATGTTTTTGCTCTGCCAAACGGTTTCAGTGGGTAATTTCACCCAGTCAATTACATTTTGCCCCATCCGGTAATACACCGTAGCATCCAGTTTCCAGTTTTGCTGAGTAAGTTTAGTTCCCACTTCTATCGTTTGCGATTTCTCGGGTTGCAGATTCGGATTGGCCAACTGCGTAGCGCTCTTATAATATAAATCGGTGAATGTAGGCAACCGTACCGCCGAATTGGCATCGGCAAATATCCGAAAATTATCATTCAGCGCATAAGCCACATCAATACCTCCATAAGTATTGTAGCCAAATGCTTCACTATGTGTAACGGCAGCTCCGGCAGAGAAATACCAGTGATTAATATTCAAAGCATGGTCCACAAAGGCTGTTTCAAGCAAGCGATTATCTTTCTTTGTAAAAAAGCCGTTTGTTTCCAACGGAGCACGCATTGAGTCCATAGGAGTTCCCAACACATTACTGAAGATATGCTCGTTTCGCAGTTCCACTCCCAACGTTGTTTTGCCCAACTTCGACAGATAGGAAGCCGACGCCTTTCCGCCTGCCACATCAGTCATATGATAGTTGTGCGTTTTGTACCACGATGGAGCTCCCACAAAGTCACGAATCAATTCAAACCGATCGTGATGGCGTCGCCAATAAGCCTGCGCATTATACGTCCAACGCCCTTTACTCAGGTTCCAGTTTAAAGCCGCCATAAAGGTTTTGGAACTTTCAAACTGATTAGGATAAGCCAGGGAATAAAAGCTATTGGCTCCGAAATCTTTTAGTTGCGCAGCAAGCTGCAAATCAAATTTTCCGGCATTTTTTGTTTTTAAACCCGATTGAACAAAAGCATTCGTGAAATCAAAATCAGTATTCGCCATATATCCGGTGCTGCTTTTATGCGACAGCGAAGCAAATGTGCTGAGTTTTTTATTGCCAAAACTTCCCGAAACCGATTCTCCAAAAGTATTAAAACTTCCACCGGTCAATTCGGCATTCAATGCCCGCTTATCCGGTCCTCCGGTAACGATATTTATTGCCCCGCTAAATGCATTAGGACCTAACACGCGTGCTGATGACCCTTGCAGAATTTCCACCCGGCTCACGTCCGATAAATTAAGCGGAATATCCAGGTTGAAATGTCCTGTTTGCGGATCGGTAATATTTACACCATTCAATAACACCAGCACCTGATCGAACGACCCACCACGCACCGAAATATCAGCCTGCGTACTATTTGTACCCCGCTGACGAATATCTACACCAGCTACATAATCCAACAACTGATCAATACTCTGCACGGCCGAGCGGCTTATTTCAGCTTTGTCAATGACGGTAAGCACACGCCCCATTTCGGAATAAAGTTTGTTCCGGTTCGCATTCACTTCCACATCCGACAGGTTGATCGTTGCCGAATCAGCTCTTTGCTGTGCCGTCGCCACCTGCAACCCTATTAATAAACACAACACACAAAAGGAAATAGTTTTTCTCATTTTTTGAATAAAATAAAAAACGGTTGAAAAGAGTCAGACTCCTTTCAACCGTTTTGATTAAAAATACGATATAATAATTGACGGGCACGCGCAGCAGCGGCTCTGTCAAAGGTAATTTGAGTTAATGATAATTCCTGTGCTTCAAGCAAAACGGTTTCCAAATCGGCTAACTCCCTGCACTGCTCCGAAGATTCGGCGTCGGAACCGGATACACACAGAGAAGCAGGTGCTACACCCGTAGCTTTTTGCAGCGACTTATCGGAAATGGAAACAGCCAAACTACCAATAGTCACACAACAAGCCAAACTACTAAAAATAGCATATCCTCCCCTACTCCAACGACGGAAACGGGCAGACTTTGCGGTAAATAGTTTATTTGACTTCATAAGTTTTTATTGATACTTGCAGGTGCAAAAGTACGTAAAATTATCAGTACAGAATCCTGTACCTAAAAAAAATGTGCTTCCTGAGTTAGGAAGCACACTGTTTAATAATAGTATTGACTGGTAGATTGTAGCAAGAAATTTTTTCTGTTCACTTTTCCGGTCCAAACATCTGAATAAACCGTCGAACCTAACTTTCCACCAATAATAAAAATCCGGTTAGATCCTTCAATCTCAGTTTTACTTTCCGAAGTACTATACGCCTTTGGTTTGAAAACCACCATTGACGAATAACTGCGAGGTGTCTCCTTCAGAGCTTCTGGCAAAACATTACGTACTGAGTCTCCATTTCCCCAACTAAGTCCGTCATCTTTCGATACTTTATAGTAAGCCTGACCATTATCAGTTCTCAACCCAAAGGCGAGTAATTTTCTGTCATACGAAATTACCGAAACGCCCAATGCAAGAGTATCTAACGTGTGATTTTCGATACTAAAATCAACCCAGTAGGCACCATCTTCAGTACTCCAACGATTGTTCAACAACGTTCCATCAGGCGAAAGGCCACTTAATACAACTGCTTTAGATTTTCCTGTTGGCTGTGTGAATGACGTGGAAGCAAAATTAGTTACAGGAAAATTGTCGGGAATTGTACCAATCATTGTCCAGTTCACTCCATCTGTCGAGTTGGCAAAATGGTAGGTAGCATCAGTTGCCGATTGGACAACAGCCCACAGTTGGCTATTTAAAACAAAAAGTAGCGATTTAAAAGAAAAAGCAGTTAGTGCATTTTTAGACCAGTTCGCACCATCAGTTGATGAATACAGATTAAATCCATCCCGACTAAGGAAGATTTGTCCATTAAACTCAATCATATCATCTAATGGAGTATTTACAGGCAAACCGGTAACAGTCGCCGCCCCCCAGCTAAAACCATCGGTAGATGTATAGAGATAACTATTGGAACCATCATTCTGATAATAAAACAACTTATCACCAATTGCAATAGCCTTCTGATATTTTGCATCCACAGAGCTCATATTATCTCTTGCTTTAGCCCATATATACACTTCCGGATCAACACTATGAACATTCGTTCTTACGACATAGGTTCTGGTTGTTTTTCCATCACTTGCATAGTTTTTTACTTTAATATCTTTTCTAAAGTCGATAGTATCGGTTCCTGTTATCCAGGCTGAATCCTTATTATACTTATAGCCTGTTGGAAAATACAACTTAGCTCCTGCAGAAGTTTTAAAGCTAAAAGTAGGATAAACGCTATCAACACGCGTGCTGTAAGGTAACGAGTCAACATTTACAATAATCGAATCAGATAATTTAGCATCAAATTCTAACGTGAATTTAGCCGAGCTCAAATTCGGTATTGAGTCATTTGTGGCAAAAGTCAGCGAAGAAAAATAAGCCTTCGTAGAAACGGTTGTTGTATCCGAGGAATTCAGACAAGAACTAAAAAAAGCGATTATAGCAAAAAGGAGAATAAACCGGAAAAAAGTAAATTTCATATTGGCACGTATTTATTGTGTGGCAAAGTTAAAAATATTTTAGGTCATCTAAACCGCTCCGGTAAAGATTTATTATTTTTTATCATTAGAAACAAGTTATTTAGAGACCAAAGACAAATTGAGGTTAAACTTCACATAAAATCTAGTTTAGTTCGACCATCACCGGACAATGATCCGAATGAACGGCATCAGATAAGATGGCTGCCGATTTCAATTTATTACGTAATGTTTCGGTCACCCAATGGTAATCAATGCGCCATCCGGCATTCCTGAAACGTGCTCCACCACGATAACTCCACCAACTATATTGCTCGGCACGGTCATCAAAAACCCGAAATGAATCTACCATTCCGGTAGCTTCAAAACGATCCAGCCATTCACGTTCTTCCGGCAAAAAACCGGAAACCCCTTTTTGACGTTCAGGATGATTTATATCAATCGGCTTATGACAAATATTATAATCACCACAAATAACCAGATTAGGTCTTGTTTTTCTCAACTCGGCCACGAATGGTCCGAAAGCCTCGAGAAAATTCATTTTAAAAGCCTGACGCTCGTCACCCGACGATCCGCTTGGAATATACACACTAACCACCGATAAATCTCCAAAATCAGCACGAATCACTCGACCCTCAGCATCATAACGCGGATCATTCATTCCTATCACAACATTATCCGGTGCTTTTTTAGTCAGAATAGCCACACCACTATACCCTTTCTTCTGAGCCGAATGTAAATACGATGTATAACCTAATTGAGCAAAAATCATAGTATCAACCTGATCGGGCTGCGCTTTGGTTTCTTGCAGACATAGAACATCGGGATTTTCTGCATGAAGCCATTCGGTAAAGTTCTTGCTTAAAGCCGCACGAATACCATTTACATTGTAAGAAATTATCTTCATTGATTTGTTCTCTTTACTTTTTTGAATAAGTCAGACGCAAAAACAAAATTATTGAGCGCATCATTATCAACGTGAAAAATGTCATCTTTGTTCCCTTGCCAGGCTTTTTCTCCTTTTTCTATAAAAATAATATTTTCACCAATTTCCATTACTGAATTCATATCATGAGAGTTAATAATGGTGGTAATTCCAAACTCGTGAGTAATCTCGTGAATAAGCTTATCAATAATCAACGACGTCTTAGGATCAAGACCTGAATTTGGCTCATCACAAAACAAATATTTTGGTTGTAAAGCAATGGCGCGAGCAATAGCGACACGCTTTTGCATACCACCACTTATTTCCGATGGAGCTAATCCGAATGATTTTTCTTCAAGACTTACATGCTTCAAACAAAAGTAAGCACGATCAACCATTTCATCTTTGGATGTAGGCGAAAACATTTCAAGAGGATACATTACGTTCTCCAACACGCTCAACGAATCAAAAAGAGCAGAACCCTGAAACAACATTCCCACTTCTCGTCTCAACAAGCGAATATCACTCATGCGCATATCCGGTAGATTCCGACCATCATATTCGATACGGCCTCTATCAATACGATGTAAACCGATAATACTTTTCATCAAAACCGTTTTTCCAGAACCGCTCTGACCGATAATCATATTTGTTTTTCCGGTTTCAAATACAGCTGAAACATTTTTCAGTACATGATTCCCATCGAAGGATTTATCTACATTTTTTACTTCTATCATTTTATCCTTCGATGTATTAGTTCAACATTAGGTTAGTGATCAACAAATTAAAAAACAAGATGAGAATACTTCCATTCACAACAGCATTTGTGCTCGACTTCCCCACATCCAATGCACCTCCATACGAATAGTATCCATAGAATGCAGCCACCGAAGAGATTAGGAATGCAAATACCAGAGATTTTACAATTGAATAAAACACATAATATGGAACAAATGCATATTGAATTCCCGTCAAATAATTGGCGGTTGTAATTATATTTGTAAAGATTCCAACACAATATCCACCTACCAGCCCCAAAGCCATACTGAATATAACCAAAAACGGCATCATCACCACAAAAGCTATAATTTTAGGTAAAATCAAATAGTTTGCAGAATTCACACCCATAATTTCGAGGGCATCAATTTGTTCGGTAATACGCATAGTCCCAATTTCTGAAGCTATGTTTGAACCAACTTTTCCGGCAAGAATCAGACACATGATAGTAGAAGAGAATTCAAGTAATAAAGTATCACGAGTGACCAAACCCGTAGTATAAGTCGGAAGTAATGGATTCGCCGAGTTTAACTTCGTTTGAATCGTCATAATGGCTCCAATAAACACCGAGATAATGATAACAATGGGCAATGACTGCAAGCCCAACTTATCCAATTCTTTAGGAAATTGTCGAAAAAACATTCTCCCACGGTCAGGCATCTGAAAAACCCGCTTCATCAATAATATATACCTGCCAGTATCACTTATTAGGCCCATGATAAAATAATAAATTTTTAGTAACTAGACAAACAAGCGAATTATTTCAAACTCTCTTATTTTCAACTAGCGTGCAAATATACTCTTTTTTTGAATAACAATAAAACAAGACTCTTTCGATTAGTTGTAAATAAAAAGGGAAATTCGCAAAACGAATTTCCCTTTTTATTTTTTCTCAAAATACGGTACTTATACACGTCTTTCTTTGATTCTGGCTTTTTTACCTGTAAGTGCACGTAAATAATACAATTTAGCGCGGCGAACTTTACCTCGTTTGTTCACGACAATACTTTCGATAAATGGAGAATCTAATGGAAAAATGCGTTCAACTCCAATATTACTTGAAATTTTGCGAACAGTAAAACGTTTTTTGCTTTCGTGTCCAACAATCTTGATTACATCTCCACGAAATTCCTGAATACGTTCTTTAGTACCTTCGATAATACGATATGCTACTGTAACAGTATCTCCGGCTTTAAATTCAGGATGCGTTTTGTCAACAAGGAATGCTTGTTCGGCAACTTTAATTAAGTCCATTATTGTTATTTTTTAATTAATAATATGCGCAATATTCACAGACCTCACTTATTCTGTCAGAGATTACGCTAAAATTTGGACTGCAAAAGTACAGTTTTTTTTCATTTGCACAAAAGTTTAGCCTTTTTTTTTACATATCTAAGCCAAAACAGGCATTCAGAGCCTTAAATAACGTAAGTTTATAAGCTCTTATTCAGATGAATCACAAAACGAAACATATATTGAATTATTTTCGCTAACTTTGCAGCCTCAAAAAAAAGATTGTCTTACATGCAAAAAATTAGAAACATTGCTATTATTGCCCACGTCGACCACGGAAAAACAACTCTGGTTGACAAGATGTTATTAGCCGGACACTTGTTCCGTGACAACGAAACCACGGGAGAGTTAATCATGGATAATAATGACCTTGAACGTGAAAGGGGTATTACTATATTGGCCAAAAACGTATCTATTGATTATCTTGGCTATAAGATTAACATCATTGACACTCCGGGTCACTCCGACTTTGGAGGTGAAGTAGAACGTGTATTAAATATGGCCGATGGCGTACTTTTGTTGGTTGATGCCTTCGAAGGACCAATGCCTCAAACCCGTTTTGTGCTGCAAAAAGCACTACAAATGGGTTTAAAACCTATTGTGGTTATAAACAAAGTAGACAAACCGAACTGTCGTCCCGACGAAGTTCACGAAATGGTTTTCGACCTGATGTATAACCTCGACGCTACTGAAGATCAACTGGATTTCCAGACTATCTATGGTTCTGCCAAAAACAACTGGATGTCGGAAGACTGGAAAAATGAGACTGATAGCATTATACCGTTACTCGACGCCATCATCAAATACATTCCGGAACCTCAGTATCTGGAAGGAACCCCACAAATGCTTATCACTTCACTTGATTATTCATCATATGTAGGACGCATTGCCGTAGGGCGCGTTCACCGTGGAACACTACGCGAGGGTATGGATGTAAATTTAGTTAAGCGTGATGGAAAAAACATTAAGTGCCGAATCAAAGAACTACACACATTTACAGGATTGGGACGTACACGTGCCACCGAAGTTAAATCTGGAGATATCTGCGCACTGGTTGGTATCGAAGGATTTGAAATTGGTGACTCTGTTTGCGATCTGCAAAATCCGGAGCCACTTACTCCTGTTGCAATTGATGAACCAACCATGAGTATGGTATTCACCATCAACACATCACCATTTTTCGGAAAAGAAGGTAAATTCGTTACATCCCGCCATATTCAAGACAGGCTTACAAAAGAATTGGATAAAAATCTTGCATTGCGCGTAGAGAAAAATCCTGATTCAGATGTTTGGCATGTATACGGACGTGGAGTGCTTCACTTATCCGTTTTAATTGAAACTATGCGTCGTGAAGGTTACGAATTACAAGTTGGACAACCGCAAGTAATTTTCAAAGAAATTGACGGTAAACGTTGCGAACCAATCGAGCAATTATCTATCAATCTACCGGAAGAGTGTTCTGGGAAAATTATCGAAATGGTAGCCATGCGTAAAGGTGAAATGCTTAGTATGGAAGTGATGAACGATCGAATCCAACTGGAGTTTTTGATTCCATCACGCGGAATTATCGGATTGCGCAACAACGTATTGACAGCATCAGCCGGTGAAGCTATTATGTCACACCGTTTTTTAGAATACCAACCTTACAAAGGGCATATAGAAAAACGAACCAACGGATCTATCATCGCTATGGAAGGTGGTAATGCTTTTGCTTACTCACTGGATAAATTGCAGGATCGCGGAAGATTCTTCATATTTCCACAAGACGAAATTTACTGTGGTCAGGTAGTTGGTGAAAGCGCCAAAGAAGGTGATATTGTTGTGAATGTGACAAAACCGAAAAAACTAACCAACATGCGGTCATCTGGTGCCGATGATAAAGCAAAACTAATTCCACCGGTTATTTTCAGCCTGGAAGAAGCTTTGGAATACATCAAGGAAGATGAATATGTAGAAATTACACCACAAAGCATCCGTTTACGCAAGATATATCTTGATGAAAATGAACGTAAGCGCATGACCAGAAAATAACGATACAGCACATATAAAAAATGGAGAAGTAAGCTACAGCAGCTTTATTTTTCCATTTTTTGCTTTTTACAAACGATGTTTGAAATAACAATTCAACTAATTGAGATTCAAAATTTAAGCTGTTCTTGTTTTTTTTTGAATAAAACGAGTGACATATCTCTTTTTTTTGTACCTTTGCACCCCATTACAAAGAGATAAATATCAGAAAATTACTATATTATTATATTTATGAATATTGTCAGAAAAGACCTCGATCAAAACAATGCTACCATTACGTTAAGCATTGAAAAAGTGGATTATGCCGAGAAAGTGGACAAAACTTTACGCGATTATCGTAAAAAAGCAAATATCCCCGGCTTTCGCCCAGGCATGGTGCCGGTGGGTTTAGTAAAAAAAATGTACGGAAAAGCCGTGTTGGCTGAAGAAATCAACAAATTGGTTTCTGACAACCTATACAAATATATTCGCGAGAACAATGTGAATAATCTGGGCGAACCACTTCCGAACGAAACCGAGCAAAAACCAATCGACTTCGACACGCAAGAAGATTTCGAATTTGTTTTCGATTTAGGTATTGCACCGGAATTTGAAGTGGAATTAACAAAAAAGGACAAAGTAAAGTTCTACGCCATTACCGTAAGCAATGAGATGATTGAAAATCAAGTAAAATCGTACACCGGACGTTATGGAAAATACATTCAGGAAGAAGTCGTAGAAGAAAAAGATATGTTGAAAGGCGAATTGCTTGAAATGGCAAATGGCAAAGTAAACGAATCGGGAATTAAAGTTCAGGATGCAACTCTCACCGCAGCTTACATGAAAGATGATGCTCAAAAAGCACTTTTTGTAGGAGCAAAAAAAGGTGATGTAATTACATTCAACCCGGCAAAAGCATTTGAAAGCGAAGTCGAGATCAGTTCATTGCTGAAAATTTCGAAAGATGCAGCAAAAGCAATCGATGCTGATTTTCAATTAAAAATCGAAGGCATCACACGCTATCAGGAATCTGAAGTTGATCAGGAATTGTTTGACAAAGTATATGGCGAAGGGGTTGTAAAAAGTGAAGAAGAATTCCGAGGTAAAATTAAAGAAAGCATTCAGGAAAATCTGATAGCAGACAGCGAATATAAATTTGGTCAGGACGCTAAAGAAATGCTGGTCGCAAAATTCGATAATCTTACGTTTCCTGAAACATTTTTGAAACGTTGGGTATTGGCTTCAAATGAAAAATTCACAGCAGAAATGCTCGAAGAAGATTATCCAAAAATGATTGCCGACCTGAAATGGCAACTAATCAAAGGCAAACTAGTCAAATCAAGCAACATCAATATTGAATCTACCGATGTTGAAGAATTTGCCAAGAAAATGGCAAAAGCTCAGTTTGCACAATATGGAATGATTGGTATGGATGATGAAATCATTGCCAATTATGCAAAAGACATGATGAAGAAAGAAGAAACTGTGCAAACCATCGTAGACAGAGTAACAGATCAAAAAATATTTGCCGTAATCAAAGAAGCTGTAAAACTTGATAACAAAGAAGTTTCTATCGAAGATTTCAACAAAATGTTTGAAGAAAAATAATTGTAAAAAAGCAATTATTCTCACTCATTTTGCCGAAAAGGCTTTTAACCGCTGAAAAATCAAACAAAATAGTTATATCTTTGTTTCTTTTTTTGAAAAGGTTAAAAGCCTTTTTCGATTATTATACCAACATGACGGTGTGCCGCTGTATAAACAATAAACCGGAATCATCAAAAACCTTTTAAATTTCAAATTTTCAAACTTATATAATTATGAACAACAACGATTTTCGCAATTATGCAACCAAACATCTTGGCATGAATGGTTTGGCTTTGGATAAATATGCCGACATTACCAGTAATTATATTTCACCATCAATCCTTGAAGAGCGTCAGCTAAATGTAACTCAAATGGATGTTTTCTCTCGTTTGATGATGGATCGCATCATTTTTCTGGGGACACAAGTAGACGACTATACAGCCAATGTTATTCAGGCTCAACTTCTTTATCTTGATTCATCTGATCCGGGCAAAGACATTTCTATTTATCTGAACACCCCGGGCGGATCAGTTTATGCCGGATTGGGGATTTATGACACTATGCAATTTATCAGTTCCGACGTAGCTACAATCTGCACCGGTATGGCTGCTTCGATGGGTGCGGTATTAATGGTAGCCGGAGCAAAAGGAAAACGCTCGGCACTGAAACATTCGCGTATCATGATACACCAACCAATGGGTGGGGCACAAGGTCAGGCGTCAGATATTGAAATTACGGCCCGTGAAATTCAAAAGCTCAAAAAGGAATTGTACACCATCATCGCCGACCACTCTGGAAATCCATTCGAACGGATTGAAAAAGACTCGGATCGTGACTATTGGATGACTTCAGAAGAAGCATTGGAATACGGCATGATTGACAAAGTATTATTCAACGAAAAGAAAAAATAAAACAAAGTCCCCTAAATCCCCCAAGGGGACTTTGTTGATATAAATCAAAATGACAAATACAAATAATAAGTCCCCTTTGGGGGATTTAGGGGGGCTGATTATTATGGCTAAAACAACCAAACATTGTAGCTTTTGCGGACGGCCGGAGTCGCAGGTGGATTTTTTCATCATGGGGCAGGATAATGCGCATATCTGCAACGAATGCGCCGTTCAAGCGGCCGAAATTGTAAAAGAAAATACAAGCAAGAAATCAAATCTGCCAAATCTTCAGAAAGAAGAACTTCCAAAGCCGATAGAAATCAAGGAATACCTTGACGAATACGTTATCGGACAAGAAGAGGCAAAGAAATATCTCTCGGTAGCCGTTTATAATCATTACAAACGACTGATGCAGGAAAAAACCAGCGACGATGTGGAGATTGAAAAATCAAACATCATTATGGTTGGTTATACCGGTACCGGCAAAACACTTTTGGCTAAAACCATTGCAAAGAAACTACACGTACCGTTTACGATTGTAGATGCAACTGTACTAACCGAAGCCGGATACGTTGGTGAAGATATTGAAAGCATACTGACCCGACTGCTTCAGGTAGCCGATTACGATGTAAAAGCAGCCGAACGCGGCATTGTATTTATCGACGAAATTGATAAAATAGCGCGCAAAAGTGACAATCCGAGCATTACCCGCGATGTGAGTGGCGAAGGGGTTCAGCAAGGCTTGCTAAAACTCCTTGAAGGCGCTGTAGTGAATGTTCCGCCACAAGGCGGAAGGAAGCACCCGGATCAGAAAATGATTGCCGTAAACACTCAAAACATTTTGTTTGTATGTGGTGGAGCATTTGATGGGATTGAGAAAAAAATTGCTTCGCGTCTTAATACGCGCGTTGTAGGTTATAATGCAGCCAAGGAAAACGAACAGGTTGATAAACATAACCTGCTGCAATATATAGCTCCACAGGATTTAAAATCGTTTGGTTTGATCCCCGAGATTATTGGCCGTTTACCTATTCTGACTTATTTAGAGCCACTGGACAGAAGCGCGCTGAGACGAATTCTGACCGAGCCTAAAAATTCGATTATCAAACAGTACACAAAACTGTTCAATATGGACGGCATCGAATTAAACTTCGATGAGAATGTATTGGAATACATAGTGGATAAAGCAATTGAATTTAAACTTGGAGCCCGCGGACTTCGCTCTATAACGGAAACAATCATGATGGACGAAATGTATGAAATGCCTTCGAAATCAGAAACGCAATTAACCATTTCGTTGCCTTACGCTCAAAGCAAAATAGAAAAAGCAAATATAAACCGGTTAAAAACGGCATAACCAAACTATTTATTACTGATTATATTTTCTATCAAGAACAGATTAAATCAGGGTGTTAGCTAATTCAATTAGTTAATATCCTGATTTTTTTTTCAAAACATGTTGTATATTTAAATTCTGTTTCTATTTTTGCTTGATAAAAGAAAGAAAACGGAATAATAAATTAGAGTTTATTTGCAATAAACAATAAAAAAACATTTTATTCCATGCTTGTATATCGACAATAAATACTACTTTCGCATTCATTTTTTACACAAGATACTGATATGGCCAAATTATCTGCATTAACTACGCAGTTGAAAAAGAACTTCGGTTTCGATAATTTCAAAGGGAATCAGGAAGCTATCATTCAAAATGTACTTGACGGTAAAGACACATTTGTGTTGATGCCAACGGGAGGGGGAAAATCACTATGCTACCAGTTGCCATCGTTGATGATGGGAGGAACTGCTATTGTTATTTCGCCACTTATTGCCCTGATGAAAAACCAGGTTGATGCCATGCGTAACTTTAGTGAAGAAGATGGAATTGCACACTTTATTAATTCTTCTTTATCAAAGCCCGCAATTGATCAAGTAAAAAATGATATTTTATCCGGTAAAACAAAATTGCTGTACGTAGCGCCCGAGTCGCTCACAAAAGAAGAAAACATTGAGTTTCTGAAACAACTTAAGATTTCTTTTTATGCTGTGGATGAGGCGCACTGTATATCGGAATGGGGACATGACTTCCGTCCGGAATACCGGAGGATACGTCCGATCATAAACGAAATTGGTGCTGCGCCACTCATTGCCCTGACGGCAACCGCAACGCCTAAGGTGCAACATGACATTCAGAAAAACTTAGGCATGCTGGACGCATCGGTTTTTAAGTCGTCGTTTAACCGTGCCAATCTATATTACGAAGTTCGTCCGAAAACGAATGATGTAGACAAAGACATTATCAAATATATCCGGTCGCAGGCAGGCAAGTCAGGCATTATTTACTGCTTGAGCCGGAAAAAAGTAGAAGAATTATCAGAAACACTCCGCATGAACGGAATATCCGTACTTCCTTATCATGCAGGGATGGATTCGGCTCAAAGGAGTCTGAATCAGGATAGATTTCTGATGGAAAAAGTACAGGTAATTGTAGCAACAATTGCCTTCGGAATGGGCATTGACAAACCCGATGTACGGTATGTGCTGCATTACGATATGCCAAAGAGCCTGGAAGGATACTACCAGGAAACGGGGCGTGGTGGTCGTGATGGTGGCGAAGGTCAATGCATCGCATTTTATGCTTATAAGGATTTAGATAAACTACGCAAATTTATGCAAGGCAAACCCGTTGCCGAGCAGGAAATTGGCAATCAATTATTATTGGAAACTCAAGCTTACGCAGAATCATCCGTTTGTCGACGAAAATTGCTACTCCATTATTTTGGGGAAGAATACACGGAGGAAAACTGCGGATGCTGCGACAACTGTATGAAACCACGAAAATTTATTGAAGGACAAGAATTATTGTCGCTAGTATTAGAAACGATTTTAGCTGTAAAAGAAAAATTCAAAGCCGAACATATCGTTGACATCTTAAAAGGTAACGAGACTTCGGATGTAAAATCGTATCAACACGATGAACTCGAAAATTTCGGTGCTGCTTCCGACGAAGAGGAAAAATTGCTTCAGGCGGTAATTCGTCAGGCAATGATTGCAGGATTTATTTCGAAAGAGATTGAGAATTACGGCTTATTAAAAGTAACAACCACTGGGAAAGCCTATCTGAAAAAACCTCAGCCATTCCCCATTGTAAAAGACAATGAGTTTGACGACGAGGAAGAAGAAGCTACCGTGGGAGGAAAAACCAGTGGCGGAACGTGTGCTGCCGACGATGTACTGTTCTCTATACTGAAAGATTTACGGAAAAAGCTCTCGAAAAAACTGGAAGTGCCTCCTTTCGTTATTTTTCAGGATCCATCGCTCGAAGCCATGGCAACCAGCTACCCTATCACCATAGAGGAGCTGCAAAACATCCCGGGAGTTGGAGCAGGTAAAGCGAAACGCTACGGCGAAGAGTTTTTGAAACTCATTAAAGAGCATGTAAGCGAAAACGAAATTATCCGCCCGGAAGACCTGCGGGTACGCACGGTGGCTAACAAATCGAAGCTGAAAGTATCGATTATTCAGGCTATCGACCGTAAAATAGCCCTGGACGATATAGCTCTTTCGAAAGGATTGGATATTTTCGAGTTGCTTGACGAAATAGAAGCAATTGTGTATTCAGGTACCAAAATCAACATCGACTATTTTCTCGACGAGATTATGGATCCCGATCATATTGATGAAATATTCGAGTATTTCAGTTCGGCCGAGACCGATAAAATTGATGCAGCCCTCAACGAACTGGGCGAAGACGACTACAGCGAAACTGAAGTGCGACTGGTACGTATCAAGTTCCTGTCGGAAATAGGAAACTAAGAAACGACAACACACTCTATATGGATAACCGTCGGAAGAAAATATCTTCCGACGGTTTTTTTATACCTTCCATCCTAAAGTCCCCGCTATTTAGGCATTCGAACAACATTTTGCCATATTGCAGAAGTTAAAAATCACCCATTCTGCCACTCGTTTAAAGTCTATGTCCAAAAATATTTTTGGCTCAAAATATTTCTGCCTGATCATAAATAATTTAGACCCTCTATTTTTTAGCAAATGTCCAAAAGTTTTTTTGGAAAATTGAAAAATCATTTATAACTTTGGAAAGCAAAAACCGAGAGATAAGTGACTTATTAAAGCAAGCGGCTTCATTAAGCAACCAATAAACATACACTCGCCGCAACGAAACATTTTGCACAAGCCGGAAAATACGCCCGGGGATAAAAACCAGTCTTCGACAAACCGGGAGATGCAACTTCATGCGCCGGACATGCCGTGATGCACGTAAAATAAACGGTCCGCGCACAAAGAAGTACCGTCCCGCAAGGGGACAGACCATGTTGAGGTGAGAAAGCACTGTCCCGACGCAGGACAGAGCATTTTCGGGCCAGAAAGCATCGTCCCGCGACGGGACAGACCATTTCCCGAAAAAAAAGCATCGTCCCGTCGCGGGACAGTCCATTTGCGAGCGGGAATGCATCGTCCCGTCGCGGGACAGAGCTAGTCCGAAAAAGGTGAGCTATCGTCCCGTCGTGGGACGAAACGTCGGCAAACCGGAACGAGACCGTTGAAACTGAAAAAACAACACTTCTGCGCGAGTAGAAGTGCTTTTAAATAAATAGATTAAAAACCAAAAAAATTAATGTTATGATTAAAGTATTTTTATTACATTTTGTTCGTCAGATGGATTTTTTTCAGGTAATGATTTTAATCCGTAACTATTTAAAGAAATTAGATTGGAAAGCGCTGAAGATTGAATCGCAGGCTACCGAGTTCGAAACACGCCTACAGGCTTTTGACGATGCACTGAAAGAGTCGCGAAAAACGGGTAAAACAACCCGGCTACATGAGTTGGACGAATTGCGCGATGAAATGGTGGTGGGACTTTACGGGCATGTGAAATCGCAACTAAATTATCCGGTACCCGCAGTGGCTCAGGCAGCCCAGAGCTTGTGGTTCGTTATGGAAAAACATGGAACCAAAATACAGGATTTACCGGTGCGCGAAGAATCGGGAACCTTGAAGAAGTTACTTCAGGATTTGAACACCCCCGAGAGCCTTGCCAACCTGCAAACAACCACCGCCACACCCTGGAAAGAAAAAACGGAAGAATACAACAAACAGTATGACGACCTGTACAGCGATCGCACCGTGGTGGAAGCTAACTATAAGGTGGGTCTTACCAAAGCTGAGCGGGGCAACACCCAGACGGCATTTACCAATCTGTGCGAACAAATAAACGCTCTGGGACGCGTAAATGGAACCGACCCGTACAAAGAATTGTCGGACTTCATTAACCGCACCGTGGATGCCGCCCGTATCACTGCCGAGCAACGCTCCACCATGGCCAAAAACAACAAGAACAAAGACACAGATGCCGATAAAAAATAACGAGCCGCCACAGCTTAATCGCGGGGTTGTATTAAAAGCACGCAAATAACGCAAGCAACGCAAATTTCCGCAAATAAGATCTGTAAAGTAATAAAGCCCTGCGAGAGCGGGGCTTTAATTTTTCTGCTTCAAAATAAAATTGTTTGCAAAAGTTAAGTATATTTGCAGGGAGAATACGGAAAAAGTTTTCGGTCTAAGATTTAGATCAAATGCGTTTCTTTTACAAAACTTACGCCCCGCAAATTTCGTCAACGGCGTTGACGATTTCTGAAAAAGGTCTAAGTGTATCTGACGAATTCAGGTTAAATTGGTTCTACAAATAGTTAGATGCTCTGCACCTTTTGAGGGACAGAGTCCCAAAATATTTGTAGCATTTAGCATTGTTTTATCATCATTAGGTGCAGCGCACCATAATATTCAATTACATAGTTTGAAAAATGAATATGGACTTATCCCTAACTCAGGTTAAGAGGTACTGAAGTGACAATCATGAGTATCGACGAAAGGGATTACATTTGACTTACAGATATGGTAAGGAATATTCAAAATGGTTACGGAACAAAAATACAATTGAGTTTCTTGGTATTTGGGAAGAAATGTATAATAGTGATTTTAATTCCCTCGAATTCGAGGGAATTAAAAATGATAAGAATATTATTTTCCCGAAACATTATAGCGAACTGGCAGTGATCTTTTCGTTAGTTATTACACATAAGCATAATACAAAACACTAAAACCCCTTTTTATGAACAACAAAAAAATATTTGTATTCCTCTTCAATGGTTTTTCCGACTGGGAAATTGCCTATCTGACTCCCGAGATCAAGAAAAGTGAAGAGTTCGATTTAATTTATTTCTCCGCAGATGGAAAGCCCGTTAGCTCTATGGGCGGCTTGCATGTATCACCCGACCTATCGTTGTCGGAAGTTAATGCAGACGATGTTTATATGCTTATTCTGCCCGGAGGTACAGCATGGGAAAAAGGCGAGAACAGGGAAATAGACCCGCTGACAAAAACACTGTTTGCCGAAGGAAAAACAATTGCCGCCATCTGTGCCGCCACAACCTATTTAGGAGAACTCGGATTTTTGGACAACCGGAAACATACAAGCAACGACTTACAGTATCTGAAGGCTGTTGCAGCACACTATTCGGGAGAAAAACATTATATCAATGCATTTGCCGTGGCTGACCACAATATTATCACTGCCAATGGTATTGCTACCATCGAATTTGCCCGGGAGATATTCGGAGCAATAAAATTGTATACTGATCAGGATATTGAAAAATGGTTTCAGCTGTTTAAAAATGGAATTTGGAGCGAATAAAGAACGATACTTCTTGCTGAATTAAAATCAACAATTTATACTATGAGTGCAGACAAACTAACCGAGCGTTTTCAACAACCGTTTAAGCAATGGATTAAATGCGGCTTGTGGAGCTTAATTTATATTTTATTTATTGTGTGGGTTGGCAACTTCTGGTGGCTACTTGGTTTGCCTCTGATAGTGGATGCTTTCATTTCCCGTTACATCCCGTGGAGCTGGTGGAAAAAATCTAAAAACAAGGCAGTATTAAGCATTATGGGTTGGGTAGACGCCATTGTATTTGCGTTGGTAGCAGTATATTTTATCAACACTTTTTTGTTTCAAAACTACCAGATACCAAGTTCTTCGTTAGAAAAAAGTTTACTGGTTGGCGACTTTTTGTTTGTAAGCAAGGCCAGTTACGGACCTCGCGTACCCAACACGCCACTCGCCTTTCCATTGGTTCAGCACACCTTTCCGCTGCTTAATTGGAAGTCGTTTATTGAAAAACCACAGTGGGGTTATCATCGCCTGAAAGGCTTCGATACCATTAAACACGACGACATAGTAGTGTTCAATTTTCCAACCGGCGATACTGTAGCATTAAAAGTAACTAATCCGGATTATTACACGTCTTGTTATCAATTTGGGAGAGACTTCGTAAACAAAAGGAAAGACTTTTTCGGAGACATTGTTTATCGACCGGTCGATCGTCGCGAAAATTTCGTGAAACGATGTGTGGCTGTGGCAGGCGACTGGCTTCAGATTAAAGACAATCAGGTTTATGTAAATGGACAAAAACAACAGAAGATTCCGGGAATTCAGTTTAATTATTACATTCAGACTGATGGTACTCTTTTTACACGATCGGTGTTAGATAAATTGGGGATCAGCGTTGCCGACGATTCTTTACTGATAAAGAGCAACCACCCCGAACAGATAAACCAACAAAACGCGCAACAAATCGTAGAGCTTGGGCTTAATCCGCAGTTGCCGGTTTATCATTTTCCATTAAATGAAGAAGCTTACACGAAGATACAGCAGGTAGCAGGCGTTACTAAAATTAAAATTGAGGAGTCAAAGAACCTGGATGTATTTCCACTGGGTGGTCATAAAAGTTGGACCCGCGACAACTATGGTCCTGTATGGATACCAAAAAAAGGAGCTACCCTGATACTGAATTCTTACAATTTACCTATTTACGAACGGGCTATTCGGGTCTACGAAAATAATAAGTTTGAAACTAAAAACGGAGTCTATTATATCAATGGGAAATCAAGCAAAACCTATACCTTCAAAATGGATTATTACTGGATGATGGGCGACAACCGCCACAATTCGGCCGATTCGCGCTATTGGGGTTTTGTACCCGAAGATCATATTGTTGGTCGTCCGGTTATGGTTTGGTTATCGTTAGATAATGATAAAGGCTGGTTTAGCGGTAAAATACGTTGGAACAGATTCTTTAAAATTGCTGAAAGATAATTGGTTTATATTCCTATCGGGAACTCAGATCTTAGAATCCTGAAGGGATCCAATGTAAATGAGGCTGCCTCAAAAACCTTTTTAGAACGCAAATGACGCAAAATACGCAATTCTATTGAATTGAAATTCGGCAACTCAGATCCAACGTTACAAATCTTATTTGCGAAAATTTGTGGTGTTTGCGTTATTTGCGTGCTTTTGATACAATCCCATTTACATTCAAGTCTTTCAGACTTGAATGTCCTGTTTTATATCGCAACTCAATTCGCTTTCCAGGTCTTTACAAACACCCACAGTTCATAAGCCAGCATAAAAATCCAGCCTACCAGACAAGCCAGTGCAATACCTCTCAGCTGGAAGTAAGAGGCCATCAGGTAAGCCGAAATGACACGTGCCACTATTTGCGTAAACGTGGAGTTAAGCGTTATTTTCAGCTTGCCCAATCCGCGGAAATAACCCTGAAGGATGTTGGTGACTCCCGGAAGCAGGTAAATAAACGACATAATTTTCAGGTACTGCACCCCCGACTCCACCACCTTGGCACCCTCATTACCCACAAACAGGGTAACAAACTGACGGGCAAAAACAAAAATGATGACTCCCATTGCCAGACTGTAAATCACCTCCATTTTCAGTCCGGTATAAAAGCTCTTTCGGATGCGATCTCCCCGCCCACCGCCTACGTTCTGTGCCATAAAGCCGGTAACACCGTGGGCAATATTTTGCTGCACCGTCATCACAAAGTCATCAATACGCCCCACTGCATTAAAAGCCGCAATGGCAAAAATGCCCAAGGGGTTGACTGCCCCCTGTACCAACAGTTTTCCTACATGCAGGGTAATCTGCTGCATAGCCGCCACCGAACTATAGTTGACCGTTTCGCGCAGCAGCGACCGGTCAAACACAAATTCATGACGCGTATATTTCAGGATGGGAATTTTTCTGCGCACATAGACAATACAAAACAAAGCCGACAAAGCCTCGGCAATAACCGTGGCACACGCAGCACCTGCTACACCTAACCTGAACACCGCCACAAACAGTAAATCAAGCAGTACATTCAACACCGCAGAAGCAATCAGAAAGTAAAGCGAGGCCCGCGAATTACCCATGCTCCGCAACGTAGAAGCGTAAATATTGTAGATAAAGGTAAAGAACATCCCCACAAAGATAATGCGCAGGAAAAGGGTGGCATCATCCATAATTTCCGCCGGAGTATTCATGAGAGACAGAATGGCACGAGAAAAAATCAACCCCAATAAAATAATTATCACCGTAAACACCCCTCCTGCAATGAGAGCCGTCGATATTTCCCGTTTCAGTTTGGCAATGTCGCCCGCTCCGAAAAAATTCCCCATCAGCACCGACATCCCCAGACAAATACCCACGATAAGAAACAAAACAATATTCATAATAGGGCTTGCTGCTCCCACCGCAGCCAATGCATTGGCACCAATAAAACGACCCACAATGATGGAATCAGCCGCATTGTAGGTCAACAGGCAAAAATTGCCGATAACCAAGGGTACGGTAAAATGAATAATCTGTGGGGTGATTGGGCCCGAGGTCATGTCGACGATCTTTCCTTGTCTCATTCTCTTCTAATTTTCGGAGTGCAAAGGTAGTTATTTTCAACTCCAAAAGTCATTGACTCATTTACGAAGAATCATTAAATAGCCCATTTGCGTTTTTTTATAGTTCCGATCATCCAACCTGTTTTAATTTTTTATCGCAGACATAATTGTTCGACGAAGTTAAGTATATTTGCATGAGAAATAAAAATACAACTCGAATTCCATATCTCCACACATTTGGAATGCAACGCAATGAACATACTCGAAAAAACAATTAAGTCTCTCGCAAAAAACAGAATCGAAGCAATTGTACTTGATTCAGCCGAAGAGCTAATAGTCTATCTGAATTCCAATATAAAAGATTCTTCCATAGTTGGAGTTGGCGACTCCATGACACTGGAGAGTCTCGGAGTGTATGAATACCTGAGAAATCGCAAACTGGAATTTCTCGACAAATACGATACAAAGCTGAGTAAACCGGAGAAAAGAAACATCTACCTGAGGAACTTTGATGCGGATTACTTTCTGAGCAGTGCCAATGCAATTACTTCCAAAGGCAAAATATTTAATCTCGATGGTAATGGAAGTCGTGTAGCACCTATTATATATGGGCCTAAGCAGGTGCTGATCATTTGCGGTACCAATAAAATTGTATCAAATGATGACGAAGCCAGCAATCGGATAAAAAAGTGGCAGCCCCGCTGGATGCCATCAGACTGGGAAAGCATACACCATGCACCATCAAAGGTGAATGTGTAGATTGCAAATCGACAGACAAAATATGCAATTACCTTAGCGTTATACAAGGTCAATTTGACGAGAACAGAATAAAAGTGATTTTCATCAAACAAGTGTTGGGATATTAGTCTTGTTATCACAAATCAGACTAATTGAAATAAAATTTAAATAAAATCCAGTACGCTTTTGTAATTATATCAAATTTATTGATATTTTTGTAATCGAATTATGCAGCTATTGTTATTCGGATAAAACACGCATTATGAGAACCCCTCTCCCACTACAATCTTTATATTCGTTTTATCGCGACGGATTCAAAAATATGACCGTCGGGAAGACTTTGTGGTTAATTGTGTTGATCAAGCTTTTTATCATGTTTGCCGTACTGCGTATATTTTTCTTTCCAAACTACCTGAACTCAAATTTCAAAGACGACCAAAGCAAAGCAAATCATGTTCGCCAGGAACTAATAAATAAAACAAAATGATATCAAACACTTTTATAACTAACTACTAGAAACAATTATGAATTTATTGGACGCATCATTAGTGGATTGGTCACGGGCACAGTTTGCCATGACTGCTATGTATCACTGGCTTTTTGTACCGCTCACGCTGGGTTTGGGAGTTATCATGTCAATCATGGAAACCTTGTACGTAAAAACAGGCGACGAGCAATGGAAAAAAGCTACTAAGTTTTGGATGACACTCTTCGGAGTAAACTTTGCCATTGGCGTGGCCACCGGCATCATTCTGGAGTTTGAATTCGGTACCAACTGGTCTAACTACAGCTGGTTCGTAGGCGACATTTTCGGGGCACCACTGGCCATCGAAGGTATTATGGCTTTCTTTATGGAAGCAACTTTTATTTCCATCATGTTCTTTGGGTGGAAAAAAGTAAGCAAGAAGTTTCACCTGGCATCCACCTGGTTAACCGTACTGGGAGCCACCCTTTCAGCATTGTGGATATTGGTTGCCAATGCCTGGATGCAATATCCGGTGGGCATGGAATTCAATCCGGATACGGTTCGCAACGAGATGATCGATTTCTGGAGCATCCTGCTTTCACCCGTAGCCATGAATAAGTTTTTCCACACGGTATTGTCCGGTTGGGTAATGGGAGGTTTATTTGTCATCGGCATTAGCTCGTGGTTCTTAATCAAAAAGCGCGAAATAGACTTTGCCCTGAAAAGCATACGGGTCGGCGCTATCTTCGGCATTGTAGCCTCATTGCTGATAGCCTACACCGGCGACGGTTCGGCTTACAATGTAGCCCAACATCAACCCATGAAGCTGGCAGCCATGGAAGGACTTTATCAGGGTAAATCAGGTGCAGGTCTGATTGCCGTGGGAGTATTGAATCCAAACAAGAAATCTTACAAAGATTCTATTAATCCGTATTTGTTTAAGGTTGAAATACCTTCTATGTTATCTATTTTAGCCCAACGCGACATCAATGCATTTGTACCGGGAGTGAAAGATATCATCGACGGGGGTTACCAGACTCCGAAGGGCACAGCTCTTTCGTTCGAAGAAAGACACAAACGTGGAAAGGCAGCTATCCAGTCGCTATCCGACTACCAAAAAGCAATTACAGCCAAAGACAGCACGGCAGCCAAACTGCACAAAGCAGCACTGAAAGAAAACTATGCGCACTTTGGTTACGGATATATCGACAAAGCGGAAGGACTGATACCAAACGTACCAACCGTGTTTTATTCGTTCCACATCATGGTTGCATTAGGATTTTATTTTATCGCCCTGTTTGCACTGGTTTTATTCTTTAGTTACAACAACAAGATAGAGAAAAAGAAGTGGTTACTCTGGGTTAGTTTATGGAGTATTCCGTTGGGATATGTTGCCGGCGAGTTAGGTTGGGCAGTAGCCGAAGTCGGTCGTCAGCCCTGGGCTATACAGGATGTATTGCCCG
>WSSedL1CaDRAFT_10000551_pt1 | contig 26143 bp, 21 predicted proteins | sample WetSurSL1Cattail_FD_9464 | JGI IMG/M metagenome (IMG submission 9464)
CCCCGCCAGCAATGGGATGTGGCTTATGGCTCTGCCGGGACGGTTAATGCCGTGGTTGATGTCTTGGCGGCCGCTGGCTGGCCCGCTGGCCATGTCAGCCAGGAAGGCCTGGACTGGTTGCTGGAGAAATTGCTGGCGGCACACAGCGCCGGTCAACTCAGCATGCTAGGTCTGCGCGAAGACCGCAAGGCCATCATTGGTGGCGGCCTGAGCATTTTGCGGGCCCTGTTTGCACTGCTGGGCATCAACCAGCTGGAGCAATCGCTGGGTGGCCTTCGCCATGGCTTGTTGATGGACTTGATGCGCAACTGAGCCTGAGTACCGCCCGGCTCTTTTGCGCCAACACCCATAAAAAAAGCCCGACATACGCCGGGCTTTTTTTCACACACAGCCATCAGGCTGTGGCAAGTGACTCACATGTGGTCGATCATGACCTGGCCAAAGCCCGAGCAGCTCACTTGTGTTGCGCCGTCCATCAGACGGGCAAAGTCATAAGTGACTTTTTTGCTCTTGATCGAGCGTTCCATCGAACGGATGATGGCATCTGCCGCTTCGATCCAGCCCATGTGGCGCAGCATCATTTCAGCGGACAGAATTTCGGAACCCGGGTTCACGTAATCCTTGCCGGCGTATTTGGGTGCGGTACCGTGGGTGGCTTCAAAACAAGCCACAGAGTCCGACAGGTTGGCGCCAGGGGCGATACCAATACCACCCACTTGTGCGGCCAGCGCGTCAGACACGTAGTCACCATTCAGGTTCAGGGTGGCAATCACGCTGTATTCGGCCGGACGCAGCAGAATCTGCTGCAGGAAGGCGTCAGCAATAACGTCCTTGACGGTGATTTCTTTGCCGGTTTTTGGGTTCTTGAACGAGCACCATGGACCACCGTCGATTGGCATCGCGCCAAATTCCTTTTGTGCCAGACCGTAGGCCCAATCACGGAAGCCACCTTCGGTGAACTTCATGATGTTGCCCTTGTGGACAATGGTCACGCTGGGCTTGTCATTGTCGATGGCATACTGGATGGCCTTGCGCATCAGGCGCTCGGTGCCTTCGATCGACACCGGCTTGATACCAATGCCCGAGGTGTTGGGAAAACGAATCTTGGTGACACCCATTTCCTCTTGCAGGAACTTGATGAGTTTCTTGGCCTTGGGAGATTCGGCTTCAAACTCGATCCCAGCGTAGATGTCTTCCGAGTTTTCGCGGAAGATGATCATGTTGGTCTTGTGAGGTTCTTTTACCGGGCTGGGCACGCCGTCAAAGTACTGGATCGGGCGCAAGCAAACATACAGATCCAGCTCCTGGCGCAAAGCCACATTCAGCGAGCGGATACCACCACCTACGGGAGTGGTCAGCGGGCCTTTGATCGACACCACATACTCACGCAGGGCTGCCAGGGTTTCTTCAGGCAGCCAGACATCAGGACCGTAGATTTTGGTGGACTTTTCACCTGCATACACTTCCATCCAGTGGATTTTTTTCTTGCCGCCGTAGGCCTTGGCCACAGCCGCGTCCACCACCTTGATCATCACCGGGGTGATGTCAAAACCGGTGCCATCACCTTCAATGAATGGGATGATGGGCTGATCAGGCACGTTCAGCGAGTAGTCGGCGTTAACTGTGATTTTTTGGCCTTCGGAAGGCACTTTGATGTGCTGGTACATGAATATAAGTCTCCGTGGATGTATCAAAACAAGGCTCACCCACTCGGAATGAACCAGAATTTCATTCTAGACGCAATATCTGACCCTTTTCCTTCAAACCTGGCAAGTGCAACATGCGAGTGAGCTATAGCCGCCCGTGTCGGCACATCTCGTTCAACATTTGCGTGAAAATGGCGGTATGAAAAAACTCATCTTCACCCTTTTCTGCTGGGCCGCCGCCAGCGCCACCCTGGCGCAGACGGGTCCCCAAATGGACCTGCCACGTATCAAACTCAGTGCAGGTATGTACCTGATCGACACCCAGGTGGCGACCACACCCGAGCAGCGCGAAATCGGTCTGATGTTTCGTCAGCAGATGCCCCAAGGCGAAGGCATGTTGTTTGTCTTTGGGTCACCGGCCGAGCAGTGTTTCTGGATGAAAAACACATTGCTACCGCTAACTGCCGCGTTCGTGGCTGACGACGGCACTATCGTCAACCTGGCCGACATGAAACCGCAGACCACCGTTTCACACTGCTCCAAAAAACCAGTGCGTTATGTGCTGGAGATGAACCAGGGCTGGTTCGAGAAAAAAGGCATCAAAGCCGGGGCCAAACTCGGCGGAGAGCCATTTGGCAAGTAAACTACAACACTGATAGCTGGCAGCCCTTTATACATAAGGGCTAAAAGCATATTTCTCATATAAAAAAAGCCACCAACTCGGTGGCTCTTTTTGCTGCTTGAGATGCCGTAATCAGGCAAAGTTGGCCTGGGCAAACGACCAGTTGACCAGCTTGTCGAGGAAGGTCTCAACAAATTTTGGGCGCATGTTGCGGTAGTCGATGTAGTAGGCGTGTTCCCACACGTCCACAGTCAGGATGGCGGTGTCGCCGGTGGTCAGCGGGGTGCCAGCGGCGCCCATGTTGACGATGTCGAGGGTGCCATCCCCCTTTTTCACCAGCCAGGTCCAGCCCGAACCGAAGTTGCCGACTGCGGATTTGACAAAGGCTTCGCGGAACGCCGCGTAGCTGCCCCACTTGGCCACGATGGCCGTGGCCAGGGCGCCGGTGGGTTCACCGCCGCCGTTGGGCGTCATACAGTTCCAGAAGAAGGTGTGGTTCCAGATTTGTGCGGCGTTGTTGTAGATGCCGCCGCTGGCCTTCTTGACAATTTCTTCGAGTGTGAAGGTCTCAAACTCGGTGCCTTTTTGCAGGTTGTTGAGGTTGACCACATAGGCGTTGTGGTGCTTGCCGTGGTGAAATTCCAGCGTTTCTTTGGAATAGTGCGGGGCCAAAGCGTCGATGGCAAAAGGCAAAGCTGGCAAAGTGTGTTCCATAAATTCCTCTGGGTGGTGTTGCGAAAAATCAAATTGTAGGAAGTTTCAGACCTTTTGGTCAGCCACGGTCAATTCAACCGTGCCATCCATCAGGGTCGCGGACAAGGCCTGTCCACGATGCGTTTGGCTGGCGCGGGTCACGGCGTTACCGCGAGCATCACTGAGCCAGGCATAACCGCGCTCCAGCACCAGATGCGGATCCAGCAAACCCAGACTCAGCTGGGCCCGCTCCAGCCGCTGGGACTGCGTCTGCAGTCCACGGTTCAACGCCACCGGCAACTGCGCAGCCAGCCGCTCCAGATGCTGGCCACGCAACTGCAGTGTGTGCCGTGTGCCACTTTGCAAACGCTGGGCGCAAGCACTCAGGCGCAGTTGTTGGCCCGCCAGTTTGGCAGACGGTCGACCCAACCGTGCCACCGCGTTGTCCAGACGCTGGTGCTGCCGGTCCAGGTGGCGCTCCAGCGCATCTTGCAGGCGGCCTTGCACCGCATCCAGTGCCCCGAGCCAGGCCTCACGCGGCTGCGCCACCAACTCGGCCGCAGCTGTCGGGGTGGGTGCGCGCAGATCGGCTACAAAATCAGCGATGGTGAAGTCGGTCTCATGGCCCACACCACAGATCAGCGGCACCGGACTCTCAGCAATGACGCGGGCCAGCGCCTCGTCGTTGAAGGCCCACAGGTCCTCCAAAGCGCCGCCGCCCCGCACCAACAGAATCACATCAACTGGCGGCGGTGTCGCCAACCCGCGCGCCTTTTTATAAGGAAAATCGGCCTCTAGCCCTTGTTCTACCTGGGTCAGACGATATAAATTCGATAGTGATTGAATCAACTCAGCGGGTGCGGCCAAGCCCTGCACCGAGGCCGGAGCCAGCACCACCGGGATGTGTGGCACACGTCGACGCAACGCTATCACCACATCATGCAGCGCTGCAGCGCCCAAGGATGTGACCAGACCAATGGCACGCGGCATGACTGGCAAGGGGCGTTTACGCGCTGCATCAAACAGTCCCTCAGCCTCCAGCTTGGCTTTGAGCAACAGAAACTGCTCAAACAGGTTGCCTTGCCCGGCGCGGCTCATGCTCTCCACAATCAGTTGCAGGTCACCCCGTGGCTCATACACACCGAGCTTGCCGCTGACTTCCACCAGCTCGCCATCCCGCGGCGCAAAGTCCAGCCCAGTGGCGGCGCGTTTGAACATGGCGCAGCGCAGTTGGCCACTGGCATCCTTCAACGTGAAATAACAATGACCACTGGCCGCACGTGAAAAACCCGACAACTCACCGCGCACAGTCACCGGGTTGAAGCGGGCCTGCAGCGCATCAGCAATGGCCCGGCACAGCGCCCCAACCTGCCAAATTAAGGGTTTACTCTGTGAATTTTTCATATCAAACATCACAAAAAACCCTTGACAAAGGGGGCGACCTGAGGATGTCAAGGTCAAGTCGTCCACAGTTTAGTAAAAGCACCGTAGGCTCAAAAAAAGGAGCGATGAATTGTGAAGTTTCGGTAAAGATCATTGATTTCATTGAATTTTTTGCTGCTTAATTTGTAATCAACTTGTCAGACTCCAAGCTGCATGCGGCTCGCAGCCACTTCCACCAGGGGTTTCCCACAAAGTTATCCACAGAAATTGTGTGCAGCCTGGATGACTCACAGCACAAGGGCTGCGCCATAATTGCCCGGCAATTCTCATGAGCGGAGTCCCAATTTGTTTTCCATCATACAAGCCGCAGGCTGGCCCATCTGGCCCTTGATCGCCTGCTCCATCCTGGCGCTGGCCCTGGTGATCGAGCGTTTTCTCAGCCTCAAAGTGGCCAAGGTCGCCCCCCCCAAATTGCTCGACGAGGTGATGGCCGTCACCCGCAATGGCGTGCCTGGCCCCGATGTGGTGACGCAGCTGGAGAAGAACTCAGCGCTAGGCGAGGTGTTGGCCAGCGGCCTGCGCACACTTACCCTCAACCCGCGTTGCAGTGACGAGGAATTACGCGCCGGTATGGAAAGCACCGGTCGTCTAGTGGCGCACCGGCTGGAACATTACCTGAGTGCCCTGGCAACCATTGCCTCGGCCGCGCCGCTGATGGGGTTGTTTGGCACGGTGATCGGCATGATCGAGATTTTTGGCTCACAAACACCCGGCGGAGCCACCGGCGGTAACCCGGCACAGTTGGCGCATGGAATTTCGGTGGCCTTGTACAACACCGCGTTTGGTTTGATTGTGGCGATCCCGTCATTGATTTTCTGGCGTTATTTCCGTGCCCGGGTAGACGAGTATTTATTGACGCTGGAACTCGCCGCTGAGCACTTGGCACGCCACCTGATCAGTTTGCGCAAATAAGGCTGCGCTCGTATGAATTTTCGTCCCCGCCCCAAGGAAGAGCCCGAGATCAACCTGATCCCGTTCATCGATGTGCTGCTGGTGATCCTGATCTTCTTGATGCTCTCCACGACCTATAGCAAGTTCACCGAGTTACAACTGCGTTTGCCGGTGGCTGATACCGAGACCCAGCGTGATTACCCCAAAGAGGTGCTGGTGTCGGTCAGCAGCGAAGGCAACTACAGCGTCAACAAGCAGCCAGTGTCAGGTCGTAGTGTGGGTGAGTTGGCAGACGCATTGCAAGCCGGGGCCAAGGCAGGTGCCGAGTCGGTGGTGATCATTTATGCTGATGCCGCCGCGCGCCACCAGTCGGTCATCACGGTGATGGAAGCCGCCAAACGCGCTGGTCTGTCCCAAATCACCTTTGCCACCCAGTCATCCAGCGCCAATTAGTGTGCCAGGGCGCCAGCGGCTCTCTGGACAACACTTGCACGTTTTCACCGACCCACGACCGGCGCCATGCTCCCCTCCTCCACACCCGCCTGGCAGCAGACTTTGCTGCTGGCTTGGACGCAACGCGGGTTGCTGGCCTGGCTGTTGTGGCCGCTGTCGCTGTTATACCGGTTGCTGATCAGCTTGCGTGCCGGGTTCTACCGCGTCGGCCTGTTGACCAGTGAGCGTGTGGCGGTGCCGGTGGTGATGGTTGGCAATGTCGTGGCAGGTGGCGCGGGAAAAACCCCGGTGGTGATCGCGCTGGCAGAGCATTTGCAGCGGCGTGGCATCCGGGTGGGTGTGATTTCGCGCGGTTATGGCCGCAGCACACCGGGTTGTCTGGAGGTAACTCTTCAGCGCGCCGCACAAGAGGTGGGTGACGAGCCTGCCTTGATCCACCGGCGCACCGGTGCACCAGTGTTTGTGGCCGAACAGCGGGCTCAGGCGGCGCAAGCCCTACTGGTACAACACCCACAGACACAGATCATCTTGAGTGACGATGGGCTGCAACACCTGGCCTTGCACCGCGACCTGGAGATTGGCGTGTTTGACGACCGGGGTGTGGGCAACGGCTTCTTGTTGCCTGCGGGCCCGTTACGCGAACCCTGGCCGCGTCGGCTGGACCTGGTGCTGCGCTCGGGCACAGAACCCACCTTTGAAGGTTTTCGCATCCGGCGCAAGCTGGCCGATCATGCGGTCACGCTAGACGGCACACAGCTGCCGCTGAGCGAGTTGGCCAGTGACAGTGCAACTCCGCTACTGGCTCTGGCCGCGATTGCCCGGCCCGAGGTCTTTTTTACCATGCTGCGTGACCAAGGCCTGCCCCTGGCAGACACCCTGGCGCTGCCGGATCACTACAATTTCAAGAGCTGGTCAGCCAATAAATATAAGGGCTACAGGCTGATTTGTACTGAAAAAGATGCCGTCAAACTGTGGCCACAATATCCCGATACCCTGGCCGTGCCACTGTTATCGGTGTTGCCTGACGAATTTTGGGCAGCTTTTGACGCCCACATCGATGCTCTACTGGCCCATCCCGTGCACGCCTGAGAAGTTATCATCACCTCATGGACACACGACTACTTGAACTGCTGGTTTGCCCGGTCACCAAAGGACCGCTTGAGTACAACCGCGAGACACAGGAACTGACCTCGCGCAGCGCCCGTCTGGCCTACCCGGTGCGCGACGGCATCCCGATCCTGCTCGAAAACGAAGCCCGCACACTCACCGACGAAGAACTCGGCCTCTGAGCCCACAAGCAACCACTGCAACGAGGAGTTTTTCGTGAGTTATACCGTCTTGATTCCGGCCCGGATGGCCTCCACCCGCCTGCCCAACAAACCCCTGGCCGATATTGCCGGCATACCAATGGTGGTACGTGTAGCGCAACGGGTGCAGTCACTGACCCAATCGCAGGATGCGGTGCGGGTGGTGGTGGCAACCGACAGCCCAGAAATTGTCGCAGCCTGTAAGGCCCACGCTGTGGATGCCATCCTGACCCGCGCCGACCACCCGTCGGGCTCAGATCGTCTGGCCGAAGCTTGTGGTCTGTTGGGCTTGGCCGATGATGAAATTGTTGTAAATGTTCAGGGTGACGAGCCACTGATGGTGCCTACCCTGGTCACCTCTGTCGCAGCTTTGTTACAAAATACACCGCAAGCCCATATGAGTACTGCGGCACACACTATCGATTCAGTAGCAGATTTTCACAACCCGAACTTTGTCAAAGTGGTGTTGGATGCGCAGAACATGGGCTTGTATTTCAGCCGCTCGCCGATCCCCTACCCACGCGACACACCGGCGCAGCTGCCCACCCCGCTGCCGCTGCGCCACATCGGCATCTATGGTTACCGGGTGGGTTTCCTGCGGCAGTTTCCACAGTTGCCCCAGGCACCACTTGAATTGACCGAAGCGTTGGAACAGTTGCGGGCCTTGTGGCATGGTTACCGTATTGCAGTGCACGTCACCGATCACGCGCCTGGCGCCGGTGTGGATACCCCGGAAGATCTGGCGCGGGTGCGTCAGGTTTTTGACCAGAAAGACCAGGACCTGTAAGCCTTCCAGCAGCTGTGCCATGCTATTCTGACCGGCTAACAGTACGTGCCTTGGGCATGTCCAACTGAGCTGAGAACGGTTTTGACTTTTTTATAACTCTCCGAGGACACGCATGAAACTGATCTTGTTGGGCGCACCCGGCGCAGGTAAAGGCACTCAAGCCACCTTCATCTGCCAGAAATATGGCATTCCACAGATTTCCACCGGCGACATGTTGCGTGCCGCTGTCAAGGCCGGTACACCGCTGGGTGTTCAGGCCAAAGCCATCATGGATGCCGGTGCGTTGGTCAGCGACGATCTGATCATTAACCTGGTCAAGGAGCGCATTGCCCAAGCCGATTGCGCCAACGGTTTTTTGTTTGACGGCTTCCCGCGCACCATCCCGCAGGCTGACGCGATGAAAACCGCTGGCGTCAAGCTTGACTATGTGCTGGAAATCGACGTGCCGTTTGACGCCATCATTGAACGCATGAGTGGTCGCCGTTCCCACCCGACCTCTGGCCGCACCTACCACGTCAAATTTAATCCGCCCAAAGTGGCCGGAGTCGATGATGTGACCGGCGAACCCCTGGTGCAACGCGCCGACGACCAGGAAGAAACCGTCAAAAAGCGCCTGGAGGTCTACAGTGCCCAGACCCGTCCGCTGGTGGACTACTATTCTGCCTGGGCCAAGAGCGAGCCCGCAGCGGCCCCTAAATACCGCGCCATCAGCGGTACCGGCAGCGTCGAAGACATCACGACCCGAGCGTTTGCCGCACTGGCCAACTAAACCCGCTAACCAGACCCTGAACAACCTGATGCCCGCTGGGTATCAGGTTTTTTTGCGCCGAAATTTTTGCGCTGTACTGAATTTGTGATGTGTTTTGGTTATCCATAAAAATCGCCTTCTTTTGGTGCGCTGCTTGCCTTCAAGACGATGGTGGAGCGCGGTCTGAATGACGGTCGTGGGAGCGAACTGGCTTGCATCCTCAATGCTTAAAAAAAACTTACACAGGCACAGCTTATGCTTTCCATTTAGGGCTTTTCCCTTTTTTGGAGTATTGAATGAAACTTGAATTGTTGATGCGGCGTCTGAGCATTCGTTTGCGCATGTGGGGTGCCATCGGCATGATGAGTGCTTCACTTTGCCTGGTTGGAGGCATCGGCATCGCGGCTCAGTTGTACGCCAACAGCATCACCGTGCACCTGGTCACCCGTGATGTGTCCTCACTGTCAGAGGTGGCGCATCTGCAGCAGGCCATGCGCGATTTGCGGATCAACGAAAAAGACATGGTGATTCAATACGAAAACTCCATCGAAGCCTCCAAACACAAGGAAGCCTGGACAGCAGCGTTTGCTGAGATCGAAAAATCAGTGCAAACACTGTCACCGTTGCTTCCTAAAGAGGAGCAACGTCAACAGTTGACCCTGATTCTGAATCACATGCACCAGTTCAAGACCGAGTTTGCCCCGATGGCGTCGCAACTTGAAAGCATGGGTTTTCCTTCGGCACAAGTGGCAGCAGCCACCATTGGCAAACTGCAACCCATCATTGACAACGCCAACAGCAGCCTGGCAGCTTTGGCCACAGAGTTGCAAAAATCCACAGAAACCAACCAGCAAGACTTACAACTCAACTTAAACAAGATCATCTGGCTTATTGTTGGCGTAACCCTGCTGGTCCTGGCCATTCTGGTTCCGTTGACACTGGTCAATATGAACTCGATCTGCCATCCGATTGATCAGGCCGAACGCATGGCACGAGCGATCGCCACCGGTGATCTGTCAGCCCAACAGATGGATACCCAAGGAAACGATGAATCCACCCGCTTGCTCCAATCCCTGTCTGACATGCAGACAGCGTTGACCCAGTTGGTCGGCCAAGTGCGCAATACAACCGACAGCATCGCCACGGCCAGCGCAGAAATCGCCAGTGGTAATCAAGATCTGAGTGTTCGCACCGAACTGACCGCCAATCAACTTCAGCAATCAGCTTCCAGCATGGATCAGTTAACAGCCACGGTGCGCCAGTCGGCACAATCCTCACAACAGGCCAACCAACTGGCAGCTTCAGCCGGTCAGGTTGCGGCTCGCGGTGGCCAAGTGGTGGCCCAGGTCGTCAGTACCATGAACGACATCCAGATCAGCTCCAGGAAGATCAGCGACATCATCGGCGTTATCGACGGCATCGCTTTCCAAACCAATATCCTGGCGTTGAACGCTGCGGTGGAAGCAGCACGCGCTGGTGAACAGGGACGCGGATTTGCTGTGGTGGCCAGTGAGGTGCGTAGCCTTGCCGGGCGCTCGGCTGAAGCGGCCAAGGAGATCAAGGGACTCATTGGTGCTAGCGTAGAGCGCATTGACGCGGGCACCCGACTGGTGACCGACGCTGGCCAGACCATGGAAGATATCGTCGCCTCGGTCAAACGGGTGACCGACATCATGGGTGATATTTCACGCTCCTCTTCAGCCCAGGATCGCGAAATTCAGGAAGTGAATGCTGCCGTTGCCAATCTGGATGAAATGACACAACAAAATGCGGCCTTGGTTGAACAATCGGCAGCTGCGGCACAAAGCATGCGTGAACAGGCCCAGGTGCTAACCACCTTGGTCGCCACCTTCAAGCTGGGTCACACGAGCGACGACATACCACGTCTAGCACATTCACAGCCGCTGCTGGCAGCGTGAACTACCCAGCGTTCATCTGAGTGCAAGCCCTGCTGTGTTGCGATCCCCAACTGCACTCACGAGAGAGCTTGCGGCGACAGGGCATCGAGGTCTGACCACAAAAAATTGAGGTCGGGAAAATTCCACTTAGCCGGATCTTCACGGCATATGATCTTGTCACGTGTATTGGACTGCGACAAGTCCATTATGCGCGGCACAATGCGCAGATTGGATTTGGTCGAAAAAAACGCTTTGACGAAGGGTGTTATGAGCGATTTGGTCGACTGCTCGGTCACCACACCAATGAGCCCGGAGCTTAGGCGCACCAGCGAGCCGATCGGGTAGATACCGATGCTTTTGACAAACGCCTGGAACACCTTCTGGTCGAAACTCCCCTTCCATTCGGCCATGCGTCGCAAGGATTCGGCGGGGTCCCAACCTGACTTGTAAGGCCGATTGGATGTGATGGCGTCATAAACATCACAGACTGCCCCCATCTTGGCATGCAGACTGATATCGCTTGCATGGAGCTTTTCGGGGTAACCACTGCCATCGATCTTTTCGTGGTGATGGAGCACCACGTCCAGTGCAACGGCATCCACCCCATTGCTGGCACTGAGTATCTTGTAACCCTCAACAGGATGCATACGCACGATGTCAAACTCGCTATCTGTCAATTTGCCAGGTTTGTTGAGCACATCCATCGGAATGGCCACCTTGCCCATATCGTGCAACAGTCCAGCCATACCGCACAAACGGGTTTGCCCTTCGTCCAGACCCAGTTTTTTAGCCAAGGCCACCATCAAGGCGCAGACGGCGACCGAATGCATGTAGGTGTAATCATCTGCTGTTTTAAGCCGAGCCAGACTGATGAAAGCCTCGGGATTACGCGCCACCGACTCAGAAATCTCTTCGACCAGTTCATAAGCTCCTCCCACATCCACGGCCTTGCCCATACGGGCTTCGCCGAACATGGAAACGACTGCAGCCTTGGCCTGTTGGCAGATGCCCGCGGCCCGCTCAAGCTCCTGGCTGATGGGCACCGGTTTGGTGTCCGTCAGTACTTTGGAGGGGGGCTCGGCTATGGGCTCTTGAAGTGCATCAGGTGCTTCACTTTCAATCGGTGCTTCCACTGAAGCAGCCAACGCCGCAGTGGGGACATCTAAGCCCTTGCTGCAGTCAATCATCACCTCCTTGATTTTGCTGGCCAAAATCAACTCAATGTCCTTGGTATCTTTGATCACAAAGCCGCTACGCCAGAAAGGATGATCGGTCCAGGAGCCACAAAACTCCTTGAGGTGCATACCCAACCGGAGTTGGTCAACTGGGATACGTTTAAGCATGCTTGTCTATTATCAGGATCGGCCCAATCAATATGATATAGGCTAATGTCTGAACCTGTGTTTCGAGAGCTTTGCTGTAGATGTCAGTTTTTTTGTGACTCGTGGCACACAGGTATGCGATACATATTTGTGTGTCAGATCTGCCTCAGGGGCACCTTGCTTGCCTCAGCGGTAAACAGGCCACCACAGAGGATAGCTAGCCAAAGAGTATCGGGATGCCACAAGCCTGAGCCAGGGCATTAAGCAGGTCTTGCCAATCAGTGCAGATGACGCGGTTTGCGGCCACCACCGTGCCCCATACCACCGGAGCCACCACCCGAACCGCGTGGCGGTTTGCCAAGTTGCAACGAATTGACCAAATCATCAAAGCGCTGACTGAACAGATTGTCAACAGCCGCAACGACCCCACCCAATTCAGCGCCATCAAAATGACGCTCCATCAGATTAACCACATCCTGCACCAACAAGTCACGCTGAACCTGCATGATAGAGGCGGGGTCCGGGCCAACAAACAACATGACGAAGTCATCACGCGATTCGAGTTCCGGTGTATCACCATCCTCATCATCATCAAATTCGGTATCGTAAAACGTGACCTCAATGGCTGCGCCAGACTGTGCTACATCATTGAGATTCATACACATTTCATCAAGCGCCTGACGAAAGTCGTCATCACCTTCTACGGTCCAGCACATCTGTAGCAAATGCTCTGCGGCATCAAACTGGATGCCTGGTTCGTCTTCGTAAAAGCTGCCAGTCGCGGCCGAAAGCGATTTGGCACCGGCATACTTCCAGAGTGGCTTGAGCGCATCTTGCAGGTGATCGAAAGTCACATCGGCGCGCAAGGCCACCTGGCCATGGACATGAATCTCAAAAGGGGCGTTGTAACGTGCCATAAAACTGGAGTTTAAGTGGTGCCCGAGACCGGAATCGAACCGGTACGCCCGTTATTCACGAAGCGGCGGATTTTAAGTCCGATGTGTCTACCTATTTCACCACTCGGGCACAGCTGTATTGTGAAACAAATAAGCCCCGCCCACTGAATTTGCGGGGCTTGCATGAGCATATTTGTGCCCGTATCTGGAGGCGCGACCCAGAGTCGAACTGGGCTAGACGGATTTGCAATCCGTTGCATAACCGATTTGCTATCGCGCCAAAAAACTGACAAAAAAGGGAAGCAACAGCTTCCCTTTTTCAAATCTGGAGCGGGAAAAGAGTCTCGAACTCTCGACCTCAACCTTGGCAAGGTTGCGCTCTACCAACTGAGCTATTCCCGCATTAGTGCAAACCCAAATTTGCACCTGATAAAAAAACTTTGGAGCGGGAAAAGAGTCTCGAACTCTCGACCTCAACCTTGGCAAGGTTGCGCTCTACCAACTGAGCTATTCCCGCGTTGCAAGCCCATGATTATATGATAAAAATCATCTTGGTTTGCGTAAAAACCAAAACTTTGTCAGTGTTTCACTGCGCCCGACAATTGTGCTGGCTCAATCACCACCTCGGTTGACGCAGCCACCACAGGGTCATCTTCCGGCAACGGTGTTGGCATACGCTCAAGTGCTATTTCCAACACCTTGTCAATCCAGCGCACCGGCACAATTTCCAGACCATTCTTGACGTTTTCAGGAATGTCCTGCAGATCCTTGGCATTATCTTCCGGGATCAGCACCGTCTTGACATTACCCCGTAGCGCCGCCAGCAATTTTTCTTTGAGGCCACCGATTGCTGTCACCTCACCACGCAGGGTAATTTCGCCAGTCATGGCCACATCACAGCGTACCGGAATACCAGTCATGGCGGAGACAAAGGCAGTGGTCATAGCAGCACCAGCGCTCGGACCATCTTTGGGTGTTGCACCGTCAGGCACATGGATGTGGATGTCCTTTTTTTCAAAAAACTCGTCCTTGATACCCAATCTGCGTGAGCGACTGCGTACCACTGTACGTGCCGCCTCGACCGACTCTTTCATCACATCACCCAAAGACCCCGTGCGAGTGATCACGCCCTTGCCAGGCATCATGGCCGCCTCAATGGTCAGTAAATCGCCGCCCACTTCGGTCCAGGCTAGGCCTACCACCTGACCTACCTGATTTTTTTTCTCGGCGCGGCCATAGTCGTACTTTCGTACCCCTAGAAAATCATTCAGATTGTCACCGGCTACTGTTACCAAACCGGTCATTTTCTTGAGCTGCAAACCCTTGACGACCTTACGGCATATTTTTGATATCTCTCGCTCAAGAGAACGCACACCCGCTTCGCGCGTGTAATAACGCACGATGTCGCGTATCGCATCCTCTGTCACCAGTAGTTCGGATTCCTTCACGCCATTGTTTTGAAGCTGCTTGGGCAGCAAATACTTGATGGCGATATTGGTTTTCTCATCTTCGGTGTAACCCGCTAAGCGGATGACTTCCATGCGGTCCAGCAGCGCAGGTGGAATGTTCATTGAGTTCGATGTGGCCACGAACATCACATCACTCAAGTCGAAGTCAACCTCGACATAGTGATCACCAAACTTGTGGTTTTGCTCAGGGTCAAGCACTTCCAATAACGCACTGGAAGGATCACCCCGAAAGTCTGTCCCCAGTTTGTCAATTTCATCAAGCAAAAACAAGGGATTGCGCGCACCCACTTTTGACAGGCTTTGCAGCACCTTACCAGGCATGGCGCCAATATACGTACGCCGGTGCCCCCGGATTTCAGCCTCATCACGCATGCCACCCAGCGCCATGCGAACGTATTTTCGACCGGTTGCCTTAGCGATGGATTGCCCCAAAGAGGTTTTCCCCACGCCTGGAGGCCCTACTAAACACAAAATAGGCGCCTTGACCTTATCCACCCGTTGCTGCACCGCAAGGTATTCCAGAATGCGGTCTTTGACCTTGTCCAGTCCGTAATGGTCTTCGTTTAAAACAGCCTCTGCGTTCGCCAGGTTGTGTTTGATCTTGGTCTTGATGGCCCAGGGCAAACCTGTAAGGACATCAATGTAGTTGCGCACCACCGTCGCCTCAGCCGACATCGGCGACATCAATTTGAGTTTTTTGAGTTCAGCCTCAGCCTTTTTTAGTGCCTCCTTAGGCATCTTGGCTGATTTGATCTTTTTCTCGATCTCTTCGATATCAGCGCCATCTTCACCTTCACCCAGTTCCTTTTGAATGGCTTTGACTTGCTCATTCAAATAGAAATCACGCTGGTTTTTTTCCATCTGGCGTTTGACCCGACCACGTATTTTCTTGTCTACATTCAGGATATCGACCTCGCGCTCGATCTGACCATAGAGGTTTTCTAGGCGTTCCTTGATGCTGGCGAGCTCCAGAACAGCTTGCTTGCTTTCAAGCTTCAAAGGCAAATGTGCTGCGATGGTGTCCGTCATGCGACCCGGATCATCGATGCTGGCAATGGAGGTCAATATCTCTGGCGGGATTTTTTTATTGAGTTTGACGTACTGGTCAAACTGCTGCATCACCGCACGGCGCAGGGCCTCAATTTCGCTGGCCTTGTTCTTGGACTTGCCCTCAGGCTCAACAACAACCTCCACAGGCGTGATGCTAGCGACAAAATAAGACTCACCGTCTTCCACCTTACTCACCAGTGCGCGCTGCTGCCCCTCGACCAGCACCTTCACAGTGCCATCGGGGAGTTTGAGCATTTGCAAAATGGTAGAAATACAACCAACGTCAAACATGTCGGTGACCAACGGATCATCCTTGGCTGCCGCCTTTTGAGCCACCAACATGATGCGCCGATCAACACTCATAGCAGCCTCAAGTGCTTTGATGCTTTTGGGCCTGCCCACAAAGAGTGGGATGACCATATGAGGAAAAACCACCACATCACGCAATGGCAACAGCGGCAAATCAAGGGAATCGGCAGGTAATGGTGTGTGGTCAGACATAAAACATCCTTTTGTTACCTGTTGGATATGGAGGAACGGAGCCGCATTTCAAGCGACCAGCCCATTATCAGCAGATCATAAAAACGCGATGGGGGTAAAAAACCCCCTGAAGGCAGACCAAATCAAGCCTTTTTGGCAACTTCGCGGTAAACCAGCAAAGGGGCCTTGTTTTCTTCGATGGTGGACTCGTCGAGCACAACTTTTTCAACATTTGACGCATTGGGCAAGTCGAACATGGTGTCGATCAGTGCGAGCTCCAGAATGGAACGCAAACCACGTGCACCGGTTTTGCGAGCTAGTGCCTTTTTGGCAATGGCATTCAAGGCCGATGGTCGGATTTCGAGATCAACCCCTTCCATGGCGAGCAACTTGCTGTACTGCTTGACTAATGCGTTTTTCGGCTCCGTCAGTATCTGCACCAGCGTCTCTTCACTGAGCTCACCCAGTGTTGCCACCACGGGCATGCGGCCTACCAGCTCAGGAATCAAACCAAATTTGATCAAATCTTCTGGCTCAACTTCTTTGAACACCTCGGTCAAATTGCGATTTTGTTTGCTTTTCACCGCAGCACCAAAACCAATGCCAGAAGATTCGGTACGGTTATCGATGACTTTTTCCAAGCCTGCAAAAGCGCCACCACAGATAAACAGGATGTTGGTGGTGTCGACTTGAACAAAGTCCTGATTGGGGTGTTTACGCCCTCCCTGCGGTGGGACGCTGGCCATAGTGCCTTCAATCAGCTTGAGCAACGCCTGCTGAACACCTTCACCCGACACGTCACGCGTGATAGACGGGTTGTCAGACTTACGAGAAATTTTGTCTATTTCGTCAATGTAGACGATGCCACGTTGCGCACGCTCCACTTCGTAATTACAACTTTGCAGCAACTTTAGGACAATGTTTTCGACGTCTTCACCCACATAACCTGCTTCGGTCAATGTGGTGGCGTCCGCCATGACAAATGGCACGTCCAGCATGCGAGCTAACGTCTGCGCCAACAGCGTCTTGCCCGAGCCTGTGGGACCAATCAGCAAAATATTGCTTTTGGAGAGCTCCACGTCGTCCTTGGAAGATTTTTCCTGGTGCTTGAGCCGCTTGTAATGGTTGTAAACCGCCACCGCCAGAATACGTTTGGCTGGCTCCTGGCCAATCACATAATTATCCAGATTGGCTTTGATTTCAGCCGGCGTGGGTAATTCGTTCTTGCCAACCGTGTCAGTGGATTGAGGCAACTCATCACGAATGATTTCGTTGCAGAGCTCAATGCACTCATCACAGACAAAAACCGACGGGCCAGCAATCAGTTTTTTTACTTCATGCTGGCTCTTGCCACAAAACGAGCAGTACAGCGTTTTTTCGCCGGAGGAGCCTTTTTTTTCGGCCATTTTGAACTATGCCCTTTTTGAGATAACCTGGTCAATCAGACCATATTCCTTGGATTCGTCGGCCGACATATAGTAATCGCGCTCGGTATCGCGCTCAACACGCTCCAACGGTTGCCCAGTGCGCTCTGCCAAAATTTTATTGAGCTGCTCACGGGTTTTCAGGATTTCACGCGCCTGAATTTCAATTTCAGTCGCCTGACCCTGGCTACCGCCTGACGGTTGGTGGATCATGATCTTGGAATTAGGCAACGAAAACCGTTTGCCTTTTTCACCTGCTGCCAGCAAAAATGCCCCCATACTGGCTGCAAAGCCAGTGCACAGGGTGGACACCTGGGGTTTGATGAAGTTCATGGTGTCAAAAATTGCCATACCAGCACTCACCGAACCACCGGGCGAGTTGATGTAGAACGAGATGTCCTTATCGGGATTCTCACTCTCCAAAAACAGCAACTGCGCCACGACTAAATTAGCCACATGGTCATTGACTGGGCCAACCAAGAAAATCACACGCTCTTTGAGCAGGCGCGAATAAATATCGTAAGAACGCTCACCACGGCCCGACTGCTCGATCACCATGGGCACCATGCCCAGATTCTGTATGTCCATTGCACTCCCGCGAAGGTTTGGGTTAGATTTCAAAAACTGGCTCTACTGTAGCTAAAAACACAAGCCGACAAATGAAATGGGGCTTGTTTGTCTGACTACAAGCCAGACCCAAGCCCCAATTTAAACGCAGCCAGCGGCAGACGCTTAGTTTTGCGCCATCAATTCATCAAAGCCAAGGGCTTTTTCAGTCACTTTAGCCTTGGAGAGTACAAAATCAGTCACATTGTTTTCCAAAACAATGGCTTCCACTTCAGCCAGACGCTTGTTGTCACTGAAATACCAGCGTGACACTTCGGCGGGCTTCTCATAGCTGGCAGCCAACTCGTCGACATGGGCCTTGATTTGCTCCATTTTGGCCTGCAACTCGTTGGCACGCACCAGTTCAGCCACAACCAAACCCAAACGCACACGGCGTTCGGCTTGCGGACGAAACACATCATCAGGAATTGCGACCTTGTCAGCATCCTTGATGCCGCGTTGTTTCAGATCAGCGCGCGCGCCTTCGAGCAGACGGGCAATTTCAGCCTGAACGCTGGCATTGGGCAAATCGAGTTCGGCCTTGGCGACCAGAGCGTCCATGACAGCGGTTTTGTTGCGTGCCAGCAAGCGGAACTTAACTTCGCGCTCCAGATTTTTCTTGATGTCAGCACGCAAACCTTGCACGGTGGCATCTTCAATACCCAAAGACTTGGCCAATGCGTCATCCACTTCTGGCAGATGGGCCGCTTCTATTTTTTTGACCGTGACCATGAAATCAGCCGTCTTGCCCGCGACATCCTTGCCATGGTAATCAGCAGGAAATGCCAACGGGAAGGTCTTACTCTCACCTGATTTCAGACCCAGCGTAGCCTCTTCAAACTCTTTGAGCATCTGACCATCACCCAGGATGAACTGAAAGTCTTGTGCCTTGCCACCATCGAATGGTTCACCGTCAATTTTCCCTTCAAAGTCAACCGTGACGCGGTCGCTTGTCGCTGCTTGAGCCTCATGGGCACGCTGCGAGAAGGTGCGACGCTGTTTGCGCAAGATATCCAGGGTTTTGTCGATGGCAGCATCGGTTACCTCGGTGGTGACTTTTTCCACTGCAGCCGTGCTCAGGTCACCAATCTTGACTTCTGGATAGACCTCAAAAACCGCTTCAAACGCCAACTCACCCTCAGGCGCACCGGCTTTTTCGTTGATCTTGGGCTGACCAGCCACACGCAGTTGCGCTTCGTTGGCGGCATTAAAAAACGCCTCGCCCACCTTGTCGTTCATCACTTCGTATTGAACCGAGTAACCATACCGCTGAGCCACCACATTCATTGGCACTTTGCCTGGCCGGAAGCCATCCATCTTGACGGTGCGGGCCATCTTCTTCAAACGCGCACTCACCTCCGACTGAATCGTGTCCAGGGGCAGGCTCAACGTCATTTTGCGTTCGAGCTTCTCAAGAGTTTCTACAGCAACGGCCATCTTTCATCTCCAAAAATATGAATGGTGCGCGGGGCGGGACTCGAACCCGCACACTGTTGCCAGCGTCAGGACCTAAACCTGGTGCGTCTACCAATTTCGCCACCCGCGCAAATTAAAGGGGGCTGGTAAAAACCGCCCCCAGAAATTGGTCAGCCTCGGATTTTAACCTGAGGCAAGGCATACACCAGACCTGACCCACCGCATAAATCGTGAGAAGTTTCCAGAAAGCTATTTACGCTGGGGAGGTCACCCTGAACCAAGCCGCGTACATAGCAGGCAAAGCCAGCAGCGTCAGCACCGTGGCAACAATCAAACCACCCATGATTGCCACCGCCATTGGTCCCCAGAAAACGGAACGCGACAGCGGGATCATTGCCAACACCGCAGCCGCTGCCGTCAGCACAATCGGGCGCAGCCGCCGCACCGCTGCCTCAACAATCGCATCCATAGGTGCCACACCCCGGGCGCGGTCCTGCTCGATCTGATCGATCAGAATCACCGAATTGCGCTGGATCATGCCCATCAGCGCAATCACCCCGAGCAGCGCCACAAAACCAAACGGCTGGTCTAGCAGCAGCAACGCTGCCGCCACACCCACAATGCCCAAAGGCCCGGTTAAAAACACCAGCACCGCACGGCTGAAGCTTTGCAATTGCAGCATCAGCAGCGTGAAGGTGATGAACAACATGATTGGGATACCCGCCACAATTGCCGTCGACCCCTTGGCGCTCTCAGCCACCGCTCCAGCCACCACAATGCGGTAATCACTCTGCCCGGCCTGCGCCCATTTGGCCTCCAGCGCCTTGAGCTGCGGCAGCAGCTCATTAGTCACGGTGGCACCTTGTTTGCCTTCAGCAACGTCGCTTTGCACGGTGATGGCGTAATCACGGCTTTCGCGCCAGAGCACCCCAGGCTCCCAGGTAAACACGGGCTTGGCAATTTGCATCAGTGGCACAGATTGCCCGGACGCAGTGGATAAATAAGCATTGGCAATGTCGGTGATGGCGCTGCGCTCACTGAGCGGCTGACGCAACACGATGTCAATCAATTTGTCTGCCTCGCGGTATTGGCCGATGGTGCTGCCGTTGAGTGTGGTTTTGGTCGCCTGCGCAATCGACTGGCTGGTGACACCCAGAGCCCGTGCCTTGGTCTGATCCACCTCCAGGCGCATGACCTTGATCGACTCGTTCCAGTTGTCATTGACACCGCGCGTATGCGGGTTGTGCAGCAAAATCGCCTTGACCTCGTCAGCACGTGCACGCAAACCCTGAGGGTCTTGCCCGATCACCCTGAATTGCACCGGATAAGCCACCGGCGGGCCGGTGGTCAGAAGCTTGACACGTCCACGCACTTCCGGGAACTCCTGCGCCAGCAACACCGGCAGTTTGTGGCGCAGTACCTCACGTGTCGCCAAGTCCTTGGGCAACACAATCATCTGTGACACATTGGTTTGCTGGAAAATTTGCTCCAGTGGCAAATAAAAGCGCGGCACGCCCGACCCGACCCACTGTGTTACTGATACCACACCTGGTTCGGCCAACAGGCGCGCTTCCACCCGTTTGGCCACCTCTTCGGTGCTCACAAAAGCGGTTCCTTCAGGTGACCACATATCCACGGTGATCTCAGGGCGCACCGAGTCAGGAAAAAACTGCTGCTGCACCCGACCCATGCCAACAATGCCCAGCGCAAACAGCACCAGCGTCACCGCGATGGTGACCCAGCGCCAACGCACACAGGCGTTCACCGTGTGGCGAAAACCGTTGTAAAACGGCGTGTCATACATGTTGTGCACTTCGCCGTGTCCCAGCACCGCCCCACTCTCGGCATGGGCCACAACATGCGGCGACGCGGTCAGCAGCCGCACACCGAGGTAGGGCACAAAATACACCGACACAATCCAGCTCAGACACAGCGCAATCACCGTCACCGCAAAAATCGCAAAGGTGTATTCACCGGTCATCGATTTGGCAATGCCAATTGGCAAAAAACCGGTCGCGGTGATCAGCGTGCCTGTCAGCATCGGCATCGCGGTGATCTCGTAAGCAAAGGTGGCGGCGCGCACCTTGTCATAACCCTCCTCCATCTTGCGCACCATCATTTCCACAGCAATGATGGCGTCATCCACCAGCAGACCCAAAGCGATGATTAGAGAGCCAAGAGAAATCTTGTGCAGCCCGATGCCCCAGTAATTCATGACCAAAAAGGTCATCGCCAGCACCAGCGGAATGGTGATGCCCACCACCAAGCCCGGGCGCATGTCTAGCGTCCAGCGCTTGAAAAACGGGTGTTTACCTGGGCGTTTGTGTAACCCCAAGCTGAGAAAACTCACCCCCAGCACAATCACCACAGCCTCGATCAACACCCTGACAAACTCGTTCACCGAGTTAGCCACGGATTTCGGCTGGTCTTGGATTTGCGCCAACGTCACACCCACCGGCAAGGTTTTGCCGATGTGCTGCGTGGCCACCTCCAAAGCTTTGCCCAATGCAATGATGTCGCCCCCCTTGGCCATCGACACGCCCAGCGCCACCACATCCTGCCCCTGAAAACGCACCTTGACCGTCGGCGGGTCGACGTAGCCGCGATGGATGTCCGCAATGTCCCCCAGCCTCAGTTGTTTGCCCGCAGCGCCGCTGCCCGCGCCATAACCACCACCGCGAATCGGCATTGCGGCTAAATCTTCCACCGCCGTGAACTGGCCAGCCACCCGCACTTGAATCACGTCCAGCGGCGTTTGCACTGCACCGGCCGACTCCACCGCGTTTTGCTGCGTCAGCTGCGACAAAACTGCATTCATGTCCAGGCCCAGTTGCGCCAGGCGTTTTTGTGAAATTTCTACAAATAACTTTTCATCCTGCACACCAAACAGCTCTACCTTGGCCACATCGGGCACACGCAGCAACTGCTGGCGCACCTCGTCGGCAAAGGTCTTGGCCTCGGCGTAACTGAAGCCCGGGGCCTGCAGCGCGTAAATCACGCCGTACACATCGCCAAAATCGTCGTTGAAAAACGGTCCCAACACACCTTGTGGCAAGGTGCTGCGCATGTCACCGATTTTTTTGCGTGTCTGATACCAAACGTTGGCCACTTCGGCCCCACGCGCATACTCCTTGATCTGAAAGGTGATTTGCGACTCGCCCGCCTTGGAATAACTGCGAATCGTGTCGGCGTAGGGCACCTCCTGCAGCGTGCGCTCCAGTTTGTCGGTGACCTGCTCAGCCATTTGCTGGGCACTCGCACCGGGCCAGTAGGCGCGCACCACCATCGCCCGGAAGGTGAATGGCGGGTCTTCGTCCTGCCCGAGCTGGAAGTAGCTGGCCGCCCCCAGCACCATCAGCACAATCATGAGAAACCGCGTCAACGGCGCGTGCTCTAGCGCCCAGCGCGACAGGTTAAAACCCTTGTTGTTGTCCAGATCGGGGCTCGTCATGTGCACCTCACTGCGCCGGGGCTGACACGGTGGTCGCTGGAGCCACCCCGGATGCTGTCTGGGGTGCTACACCATTAATAGCTGTCTGCGCTTGACTGGTAAGGGCTTGATGGCTATTTGGCTTATAAATCGTGACCTTCTGCCCGGGCGTCAATACATGCACCCCGGCAGTCACCACCAACATGCCGGGTGTCAGGCCACTGGCCACCACCACCTCGTTGCCGTCGGCGGTGGCAATCTGGATCGGTTGCAATTTGACCGTCATCGTGCGGGTGTCCAGCAGCCAGACCACGGTGGCCTGACCCTCTTGACGCAAGGCGGTGGTCGGCAGCTTGATGGCTTGCTGGCTGCTGCGCCGCAAACCGGCTGGTTGCACCGACACCGTGCTGCCCAGCGCCAGATCACTATTGGCTGGCAATGCCGCCTTGACGGTGAAGGTACGTGTCACCGGGTCGGCACTGGCCGCCACTTCACGCACCTTGGCAGCTTGCGACGTGGTCGCCACCCAGCCACGCACCGCCACGCTGGCGCCAACTTGGATGCTGCCGACTTTGTCCTCAGGCACCGCAAACACCACATCACGTGGGCCGTCCTGCGCCAGCTGCACCACTGGCGTGCCAGCAGTCACCACTTGGCCGACTTCAGCCAGCACGGCGGTCACCACCCCGGACACATCGGCCACCAGCGTGGTGTAATCTGCCTGGTTGCCTTGCGCCGAGAACTGAGACTGGGTTGCGTCAAGCTGAGCTTGCGCGGCCTTCAGGGTGGTGTCGCGACGCTCCAGTTCCGCCGCGCTGATGAAATTCTGTTCTTTCAGTGACTGGTAACGTTTGAAATCAGCCGCCGCCAGGTCACGGTTGATGCGTGCCGCCGCCGCCTGGGAGCGCGCCGCGTCAGCTGCCAGCTTAAGGTCTTGCGGGTCCAGCCGAGCCAATACCTGCCCGGCCTTGACACGTTGGCCTGGTTCCACAGCGCGGCTGATCAGCTTGCCACCGACCCGAAAGCCCAGGCGCGACTCGACGTGTGCACGCACCTCAGCGGCATATTCCAGACCCGCCACCAGCGGCTGTGCNCCGACCGTCATCACTTTCACAGCGCGNACTGGCTCCTCGGGCACGGGCGTTTGGGAGCATGCTGACAGCAGCAGACCCAAGGCTATAGTCAGGCTCAAACCCGGCAAACGGGTGATGAATGGCATCAACTGCATAAGACAAGACCTTCAAATACAAACACGCTACTGACCAAGTGGTTATTAATTTTAGGCAATTGTTGATCACTGTCAATTCACCGTTTGACCAGCCACGCCTTTGTCCCCTTTGAACACGCCCACCCCACCATCCCCATGAGCTCGCCCATCCCGTCATCCAGAACCCAGCCAGCACACCCGCAGCAACCCGTCACGCATTACGAAAACTTTCCGGTTGCCTCCTTGCTGTGTCCACCCCGGCTGCGTCCGGCCATCACGGCCATTTACCACTTTGCCCGCACCGCCGACGATCTGGCTGATGAAGGCCAGGTCGATGTTTCCTCGCGCCTGGCTGACTTGCAAGCCTACCGCGCCGATTTGTTGGCAACCGTCGGCGGACAAACCAGCAGTGGCCGCTGGACGAACGTGTTTGTGCCCTTGCAGCACATCGTGCACGTCCATCAGCTGCCGGTGCACCTGCTCACCGACCTGCTGGACGCTTTTGAGCAGGATGTGCGTTACACCCATGAACAGCGTCGCTACGCCGACGATACCGAGCTGCTCGATTACTGCAGACGTTCGGCCAACCCCATCGGACGGCTGTTGTTGCATTTGTACGGCGTGACAGACACGTTGTCGCAGCAACAAAGTGACCACATCTGCAGCGCCCTGCAACTCATCAATTTCTGGCAGGACGTGTCGGTGGACTTGCAGCGCAGGCGCTGGTACATCCCCCAAGCTTCCCTGGACCGTTTTGGCCTGACAGAGGCTGACTTTTTACCTCATAGTCAAAATGAAACTGCTGCTCTTTTAATAGCTGACAATGCAAAATTTGCAAGGGCCCTGATGCTAAAAGGTGCTGAACTTCCTTTAAAAATGCCGGGTCGCGCTGGCTGGGAATTACGCTTGGTGGTGCAAGGTGGTTTGCGCATCCTGGACAAGATCGAGGCCATGGGTTATGTCACCTGGCAGAAGCGGCCCAAGCTGAGTGTGTGGGATGTACCGGTGTTGATTTGGCGGGCTCTTTGGATGAGGTGACTTGTCCTCTCGGTTGCAACGGGTGCCACTGCTTGACGGGGCTCGCCAAGCACACATGGGTGCCGTTGCCAAGGGCAAGCGAAGAAGCAGCCGTTTAAACTCAGACCCAACCAAGCCAGCCCATGACCCCTCAAGACTACGTCCAGCAAAAAGCCGCTGCTTCCGGCAGCAGCTTTTATTACGCCTTTTTGTTCCTGCCGCCGCCCCGGCGCGCCGCCATCACCGCGTTTTATGCGTTTTGCCGCGAGGTCGACGATGTGGTCGATGACGCCACAGACATCGGTGTGGCCGCCACCAAGCTGGCCTGGTGGCAGCAGGAGGTGGCCCAATCCTTTGCCGGGCAGCCGAGTCACCCGGTGATGCAGGCGCTGATGCCTTTGACCCAAGAGTTCGCGATCGAACAGCGCCACCTTCAGGCCGTGATTGAAGGCTGCCAGATGGACCTGAACCAGACCCGCTACCTGGACTACCCCGCCCTGTCGCGCTACTGCCATCTGGTGGCCGGTGTGGTGGGCGAAGTGGCGGCACAGATTTTTGGCCAGACCCAGACACAGACCACGGCCTACGCCCACACGCTGGGCCAGGCGCTGCAACTCACCAACATCATCCGCGATGTGGGTGAGGATGCGATGCGTGGGCGCATCTACCTGCCGGTCAACGAGTTGCAGCAGTTTGGTGTGACCGCGCAGGAGATTCTGAACCGCAGCTACTCAGACCGTTTCACCGCACTGATGCGCTTTCAGGCACAACGCGCGCAGGGTCTGTACGACCAGGCGCTGGCCCTGCTCCAGGCTGACGACCGGCGTGCCCAAAAGCCCGGGCTGATGATGGCCAGCATCTACCGTGCGCTGCTGGGCGAGATTGAGCGTGAAGAGTTCAAAGTGCTGCACCAGCGTATCAGCCTGACGCCGCTGCGCAAGTTCTGGTTAGCCTGGCGCGTGCAAGCGCTGGGACGCATGTAACACCCGTTGCCGTGACCGCGGGTTTGAACATTGCCGTGGTAGGTGCGGGCTGGGCTGGCCTGGCCGCTGCCGTGACCGCCACACAAGCAGGTCATCATGCTACTATTTTTGAAGCAAGCGAGGCTTTGGGCGGCAGGGCCAGAGCCCTCAAAGCCGTCTTGCCTGACGGTACCCCGGTGGTCCTTGACAACGGCCAGCACATCCTGATCGGCGCCTACGCTGAGACACTGCGGCTGATGCGCACCGTGGGAATTGATCCCAACCGGGCGCTGCTTGACCTACCAATGGCCTTGCAATTCCCCGATGGCCGAGGCATCCGTTTCCCCAACTGGCCCACGCCACTTGACGCGCTGGG
>WSSedL1CaDRAFT_10000552_pt1 | contig 26081 bp, 27 predicted proteins | sample WetSurSL1Cattail_FD_9464 | JGI IMG/M metagenome (IMG submission 9464)
TTTTACCACTAAGACACTAAGAACATAAAGATTCACTAATTCTGCGAATCAAAAGTTGCAGACAAATGTATTTTACTTCCAATAAATTATTTCCCGTAGGGAATATATATCAATAGAAAATAAAAACAGATTCAACCAATTCCCCGTAGGGGATAAACAAGGTAAAATGTGAATGCCTTACGGACAATAAACAGGCATCTCTCTTTATTCTATGGATATGTAAGTCCTACGGACTATTTTTTCAACTCTGCATTTGCACGATTAATTATTAATTGGATTTTTATTTCAATTAGTTTACAGCTTAACGAATAAAAAGTACTATTTTTGCGCGTAAAACAGATCATTTATAAAGCAGAACTGAATTAATTCTATCAAACTGATTTTTATATTCTGCACAAAAACCATTTTATTTATGTTTAAAGACTTATTTATACGAAAGACGCTTGAAGAGCTCGAATTGCAAGCTGATAGTGATCACAACTCACTCAAAAGGCATTTAAGTGCATTGAATCTGACTCTTTTGGGTGTTGGGTGCGTTATTGGTGCGGGAATTTTTGTATTAACCGGCACAGCGGCAGCATTGCATGCTGGTCCGGCAGTAGCTTTATCATTTATCATTTCGGCTTTTGGGTGTTTATTGGCGGGGCTTTGTTATGCTGAATTTGCATCCATGATTCCTGTATCGGGAAGTGCTTATACGTACGGTTATGCAACGATGGGTGAGTTTATTGCCTGGATTATTGGTTGGGATTTAATTCTGGAATATCTTTTCGGATCGGCAACGGTAGCTGTTGGATGGGCCGGTTATGTAACCAGCTTTTTAGCCGATTTCGGAATTGTAATACCACCTGCTATGTGCCAGAGTCCTTTTCTGTTCGATCATACGGGTTGGCATATATCAGGTTCTTTCATCAATTTTCCGGCTGTTTTTATAGTGGCTTTAATGACAACTCTATTGGTTATTGGTATTAAAGAATCAGCTAAATTCAACAATATTATAGTGATGGTTAAGGTTGTTGTTATTTTGCTGTTTATTGGTTTTGGTATTTCACATATACATATTGCTAACTGGACACCTTTTGTTCCTGCTAATACAGGTACTTTTGGACAGTTTGGCTGGTCAGGAGTACTAACCGGTGCGGCCGTTGTTTTCTTTGCTTATGTGGGCTTTGATGCCGTTTCCACCACTTCGCAGGAAGCTATTAACCCTAAACGAGATGTACCGCGGGGAATTCTTTTTTCATTACTTATTTGTACGGTTCTGTATATTGCAGTTAGTTTAGTGCTGACCGGAATCCTGAATTACAAATATCTGAATGTTGAAGCACCTATTGCATTGGCAATAAATAGTGCCGGTCCAAGCCTAACGTGGTTACGTCCTATAATTAAAATTGGTGCTATTGCAGGTTTGAGCTCAGTAGTATTGGTACTGTTGTTGGGTCAGTCGCGTGTGTTCTTTACCATGGCAAGTGACGGATTATTGTGGAAAAGTTTTGCAAAGACTCATTCGAAATTCAAAACACCCCATATTACCACTATTGTTACCGGTAGTTTTGCAGCTTTGTTTGCAGGCCTGTTCCCTATCGGTTTATTAGGCGAGATGGTATCTATTGGTACTTTATTGGCTTTTGTCATAGTTTCCATCGGAATCATTCTTTTGCGCAAGTCAGAACCGGATGCTGTGAGAGGTTTCAGAACTCCATGGGTACCATTTGTACCTATTTTGGGTGCATTTGTTTGTCTGGCTCAAATGGCTTCTTTGCCGGGTGATACATGGATTCGTCTTATTGTCTGGATGCTGATTGGCTTTGTGATTTATTTTACATACGGGCGAAAACACAGCCATGCACGTAAAAATCATTATAAAGAATAACTGAAACGAGGGAGTGATATTATAAAGAAACGGCTGAATCAAATGACTCAGCCGTTTTTCTTGTGTTGATTATTTAGGATTAAATAGTCAGGATTATCCTACAACTATTCTATATCCTTTTCCATGTATATTTACAATAACGATGCTTGGATCTTTACTTAGCAATTTACGAATTTTGCAGATATAAACATCCATGCTTCTTGAATTGTAATAATTGTCATCTTTCCAAATTGTAGTCAACATATACTTACGATCCAGCATTGAATTTGCATTAGCAGCAAACAAAACAAACAGGTAAGTTTCTTTACGAGTAAGTTTAACCGGTTCGGCACCGCTAAAAGACAATTCGCGATTCGCTACATCAAATGTATACGCTCCAAGTTTGTAAGATGGCACAACCATGAGTGCTCTTAGATTTTCATCCAATTCATTTAATAAAATTCTTTCGTTTTCAATTTTCATTTTCGTAATTTTTTTGAGTTAATATAGTGATAGTGAACATCCTTTTTTTAATAGAAAGCAGTATTAATTTATCTCTTTCTATGTTATTCCAGTCGATTTATATCGATTTATATCGTTTAATTGTAATTCGCTTCGTGCTTTTAAAATTCGAAGGCAAATATAATTATTTTTATTTAATATTCAATACTTATTGATTAACAAAGTCACTTATTTTTTTTATCTATAAAGAATAAATTTGAATCAGTTCGTTTGGTGTTGTTTAATTTGCAATGCAAACCTACAAAATCTATGTAATACTTGCAAGTTTTTAGATAATTATTTTTAATCATAACTAAAAATAATTCGTTTATACCCTTTACAAGTGCCTAAAACGGGTCAAATAAAACAAAATTAGTGTGTTTTCCCTCCATTTTTAACGGAATTGTTTTGCTTTAATCTTTTTCATAGCTTTGCACAAGTTAAACAATAACTATGCATACATAAAATTTAATGAGGCGTAAATAGTAGAAAAAACACAGAAAATTATTTTATAAATTGGGTTTTCTTCTTTGTTCCGGATATAAAACCGGTTATTATTGTTTTTTTGTATGATTGTTCTGTTGACTAATTATATAATTGAGACATTTACTTCGTATCCGGATCGGTGATTATTTTGGCATTACAATTTGAATAATTTCTGCGCAAACACCTAAACAATATTTTGCTTACACTGTTACAAAATCATTGCCCTATATTAAATTTCATGACAATATAAAAAGAAAGAATACATGTTTAAGATTTTCAAAAACATTGATCGCAAAAATTATCGCCCTATTTTAGGTGGTTTGGATATTTTCAAGTTTATTGGTCCCGGTTTATTAGTTACTGTCGGTTTTATTGATCCGGGTAACTGGGCTTCAAATTTAGCAGCAGGCGCCGAATATGGCTATGCTTTGCTGTGGATGGTTACTTTGTCTACTGTGATGCTGATTATGCTGCAACACAATGTAGCGCACCTTGGCATTGCCACCGGATTGTGTCTTTCGGAGGCAACAGCTATTTATTTGAAGCCATCGTACTCCAAACTTTTATTATCGTCGGCCATGTTGGCATCCATTTCTACTTCTCTGGCCGAAATTCTGGGTGGCGCCATCGCTTTGCACATGTTATTCAGTATTCCTATTCGGGCCGGAGCATTAATGGTCACTATTTTTGTGATGATTATGCTGTATACAAATTCGTACAGGATTATTGAAAAATGGATTATTGCTTTTGTGTCGGTCATCGGCCTCTCGTTTTTGTACGAACTCTCGTTAGTAAATATTGATTGGAATGGTGCTATGACAGGTTGGGTCACTCCGTCATTTCCTAAAGGTTCTATGCTTATAATCATGAGTGTGTTGGGAGCAGTAGTTATGCCTCACAATTTATTTCTACACTCCGAAATAATCCAAAGCAGGCAATGGAACCTGCAAGACGAAAAAGTAATAAAAAAACAGTTGCGTTATGAGTTTCTGGATACATTGGTTTCAATGCTTATCGGTTGGGCGATAAACAGTGCTATGATTTTATTGGCTGCTGCCACATTTTTCCGAACAAAAACACCGGTAGGAGAACTGGAGCAGGCTAATCATTTGCTGGCTCCGTTGCTGGGTGCTCATTCGTCTGTTGTTTTTGCAGTGGCACTTCTTTTCTCAGGAATTGCTTCAACCATAACGTCGGGTATGGCTGCCGGAACTATTTTTGCCGGAATGTACAAAGAGCCTTATGATATTAAAGATAATCACTCCAGGGTTGGGGTAGCTATTTCGTTAGTAATTGCCTTTGGTATTATTCTTCTGATCACAAATCCATTTCAGGGACTGATAATCTCTCAAATGATATTAAGTATTCAACTTCCATTTACTATTTTCTTACAAGTATATCTTACTTCTTCAGAAAAAGTGATGGGTAAATACAAGAACACACTGTTTTCTAAGATAACTCTTTATCTGCTGGGAGTTATTGTTACGGTTTTGAACATAGCTTTGTTTGTAAGTCTGTTCTAACGAGCTAAATTTAAATGAGCAGATGAATGAAAATTAATTCTCATTTTTGTATATGAAGACAACTAAGTAAATAATAATACTTAATGATCTATTTTCTGAAAGTAAAATTCAGATAAACAATCTTGTCATTCGTAACTATTTGCTTGTAATTACTTTTAAAGATAAAATATATGCATACTATAAGTAAAGAATTTCATTTTTCGGCGAGCCATCAACTAAATGGGCTGAAAACCGGACACCCTTGCGGGCGATTGCATGGACATAATTATACGGTAAGAATATTCTTACGAGGCGAATTAGATAAAGATGGTTTTGTTCAGGATTATAATGATCTAAAGCCAATTTCGGAATGGATTGACAATACGCTTGATCATAAGCATTTAAATGACGTCTTCGATTTTCAGACTTCAGTAGAAAATATGAGTAAATATGTTTACGATTATTTCAAACCACAGTTTCCTCTGTTATATGCAGTGGAAATGAGTGAAACTCCCAAAACGCTTTGTCGCTATGAAGAATAATCCTTCGGATATAATGCTCAATGTAGTTGAGATATTTCACTCCATTCAGGGCGAAGGTGCCAGTGTTGGTCGATCGGCTGTTTTTGTTCGCTTATCCAATTGTAATATGAATTGCTGGTATTGCGATACTGATTGGAATAGGGGTGAAACGATGAGCGTTGCTCAAATACGTGATGAGGTACAAAAGCATTCGAAGCCGGAAGACTATCCGAACAATTTGATTATATGGACGGGTGGTGAACCAACTCTGCAGCTTACGGATGAAGTATTAGAACATTTTTCCGATTATTACAACTGCATCGAAACAAATGGAACGAACCTTGTTCCATCGCGCATTCAATATATATCATGCAGCCCTAAAGTCGGGCCTGAGGTGCTGCGAAAAAACTTTACACGTGTAAATGAGTTTAGGTATCCGATAAGTGCAGGTAATAAGCTACCGGATATTTCGGAGCTTCCCGAAGCGGAACATTATATTGTAAGTCCGGTGTTTTTGGGTGATGAGAAAACCCGATTTCAGCGGGTAGAGGAAAATATCGAATATGCCATAAAGTTTGTAAGTGAGAATCCCAGATGGCGATTGTCATTACAGCTTCATAAATTATTGAATATTCCTTGATATATTCGTTATTTTTTCCAGCGTTTTAATTCGGAATAAAGTCGTTGAACAGGTAATCCCATGACATTAAAATACGATCCTTCGATGTGTTCTACGCCTATATATCCTATCCATTCCTGAACGCCATAAGCTCCGGCTTTATCGTAAGGTTCGAAATTGTTTAAATAATATTCAATCTCGGCCGGCAAAAGTCTGGCAAAACGAACTTCGGAAATTACATGAAACGTTTTTCTTCGGTTCAACGAACTGATACAAACTCCCGTAATAACCTGATGAGTTTTACCCGATAACGATTTAAGCATTCTTGTTGCATCAGCTTTATCTTTCGGTTTCCCAAAAACTCTCCCTTCGTGCCATACTATTGTATCGGCAGTAATTAGTAATGTATTATCATCCATCAATTCCTTGTACGCATCTGCTTTTTTCTCCGCCAGATACATGGGAATGTCAACTCCAACAAGTTGCGATGGATAGGTCTCTTCGACATCAATAACTTTTATTTCAAAAGGAATATTCAATCCACGCAGAAGATCTTCACGACGAGGTGACTGGGATCCGAGAATTATATTGAAGCAATTTAGATGGGAAAGCATTTGCATAAATAAAAAAGTGAATAATCAATTATCAAATAAACAGTTTTGATTGAAAACAGTTCGATTATTTGATGAATTTATTTATTGAACAATAAACAAATTAAACAAACTAATGCCATGTGCTTTTGCCTGTAAATAGTAGAAGGCAAAGCTATATAGTACTCCCGACAACATAATAAACTTGGATAAAGTAGAAGCCTGATGAAATTCGGTTGGCGTTTTAGCCATATAGATTAAATAGGCCAAAGCTGCAAATGGTAAAGCTAATCCGAAAATAATATATCGTATTGTAAACGTCCCTGCAAATGGAATGAAAACGTAATTTGCCACCAAAAGACATAAAACCGTAATTGCTATCAGACCGTAAATAAATAGCTTTGCATTTTCAATTCCCCATTTTATAGGCATTGTCCGGCACTCCATTTCCCGATCGCCTTTTTCATCTTCAATGTCCTTGATTATTTCACGAATCCAGGTACAAAGAAAAGAAAAAATGGAAAATCCACCAATCCATGCGTAAAATTGTTTAGGAATAGGTGTTTCGAATATTAATGTTCCAAATTCTTTTTGAAGAAATGCTAGTTGAGTTATTCCTACTATCAGTACAGTAATGGCAGCCATAAAAGCTACGACTAAGTTTCCAATAATAAATTGACGCTTATAACTGGCCGAATAAAACCAGAGTAATCCGGGAATAACTATGAAGATAAATGCAAGGGTAAAACTCCGGGCAAAAAATGCAAGTGCAAGTCCGCAGATAATTCCGGCTACAGTCAGCACCTGATGCAAAAACATGGCTTGATGACGGGACACTTCATTACCCACTATCTGGTGGCTCGACTTGTTTATAGCATCAATTTTTACATCAAAATAATCGTTTAAAACGTAACCTCCTGCAGCAATTAGAACGGTAGCAATTATCAATAAACTCAACATACCCATTTCCATTGATGCATCAAAACCATAAATCTGCAGGATAGGCACCAATACAACCTGCCGCATCAGATACTGAACTAATGCAATGAACAGCAGATTTTGAATTCGAATAAGTTTGAAGTAGTTTATCATGAGTGAGTGATGAGTATTATTAGACACCTATTGCTTTTTGTGCCGGAGATGAATAGATTTTGACAGTAAATCATATACTTTTTTGATATCCGAATTTTTCTTCAACAGATGAAGATGCCTGTCAATGGTTGTTTCATCGAACCTCACGGCCGGCCCGGTTTGTGCATCGTATGGGCTCAGCGTTTTTATTTTGTCAGCTGTTTCAGCAATAAGTGGTTCTATTATTTCAAATTTGATATCAGAATCTTCTAAAATTTGAGCCGCAATATCGTACATGTAATTTGTAAAATTGCAGGCAAATACAGCAGCCAAGTGCAGTTGCTTTCTTTGTTCTGAATTTATGATGTATATTTTATCTGTCAATAATTTAGCCAGATTTACTAGCACAATTTGTGTTTCTGCATTACTGGCTTCAAGACAAACCGGAACATTTCTGAAATCAATTTCCTTTTTAATAGAAAAAGTCTGAAGTGGGTAAAATACTCCAAACTGAGCTGTAAATCCTTCGAAATCATTCATGGGGACGCTTCCTGCCGTATGAACATGAATTCCCCGGGGTATTATACTCATCTTTCTCAGAATCGTTTTGAGTGCCGAGTCCTTTAGAGCGTAAATATAGATGTCGGCATCCATATATAAATCTGAAATGTCATCTATAAAAGTAGTTTCCAGCTTTTTGGCCAGATTCTCGGCATTGGCAGGATTTCGACTAAATACCTGTTTAATAATGACGCCTTTGGATTTGAATGCCAATCCTAAATGAGTGGCGACACTTCCCGAACCTATTAATACAATTTCCATGTGATTTTCCGATTAATTGCTGATTCAACGAATTAGCAAATGAATATTAGAATAAAACTATTATTTCTTTTTCCCAAAGACCAAAACTGCTCCGGCAAGAATCAGCAAAACAGGCCAGATAAAATCAGAAATATGTCTTGTTAGTTGAATAATATCCGATAAACGAAAAAGCAAACCGACTACTATCAATACAATACCAATATTCTTATTACTATGGCAAAGTAGAAAAATTACTCCCATAATGAGGGGGTAATTTTTAAAATCAAATATATAAGGTTCAAATTCGGTAGGTAGAATATGAACTTGCTTCAATAGAAATAAACATCCAAAAACGAGTAGGGTCACTCCCCAGGCTAAGCGATTATCCTTTTTTGCTGACATAAAAGTGGGTTTATATATTATAAAAACTTGTCGGAATGGATTTTTTCAATAGCTAATTTACTTTCATCGTATGGTTTCCTTTCTTCATTCGGATAGCCAATGGAGATAATATTCAACACGGCAAAATGTTCCGGTATATTTAATAAATTCCGAATGTACGACTCGGTCGTTGTTTGGTCGTCCTTGCGTCGATTGTAAACCTGTATCCAGCAACTTCCCAGTCCCAAATCTTGTACTTGTAATTGCATGATAATCGATGCAATGGATGCATCTTCAATCCAAACATCGCTTTTGGTCGTATCGGCAATAACAACTATTCCCAATGGAGATTCTGCCAAAAACTGTGAACCGTGTGGGCGGCAATCTGCTAATTTTTGAAGTGTCGCTTTGTCTTGAACAACAACAAACTCCCATGAATTACTTCGTTTAGATGCAGGTGACATCAAAGCAGCTTTTGTAATAAGGTCTATTTTTTCTTGTTCTACAACTTTGGGTAAATATTTGCGTATGCTGCGTCGGTTTTTTAAAAGCTCAAAAAAAGAATTCATTACCAAGTTACTGTTTTATTAATGGGTATTATTGTTTCGCATTTTTCTCTACAAGATAGGCAATAATACTATTAGGTTTTAATATATTTTTTAATCGGCTAAACGGCAAACTAACTTCAGTTTGGCCCATATAGTAAGGAGCTATTTCATAAGGGTTAAAAACATAATTTATACCTTCATCGGTAATATAAAAATTACCGTTGCCCTTTATTGAATCGGTCCAATAGTCAGTGTCTTCCAAATCAATAATAGGTTCAGAATTTTTTTGATCCTTATATTCTTTACTTTCTTCAACAATTCTTTTTTTGATCAATTCTGCAAGCTCAAACTCATAATTGGCTTTAAATAAATCTTTTTCTTTTATTAAATCACCAGTTTTTAAATCGAAATTAAAATAATTTCGGGTTTCAAGTCCATGAGCTCCTCCCATGTTTACATACCTCTCAATCCCATACACGTATATTTTTTTGTCGCTTAATAAACTGAATCCAGATAATGTATGTTCGTTATCAAAAGAATACCGATTCGTTTTATCCAGCGCATTTAACAAAGGCTCGTTGTTTTCTTTGTATTCACCAACAAGTTCGGAAGTAAATAACTGAACAATTGAATCATTGGCATGCTTAATATAATCATCACCAAATAAATTTGAAATAACGGTGGAACGGATAGCTTTCAGAACGTCTTTATTTACAAAAGCAATCGGAATTTCCACTTCAATATCTACACTTAACGCTCCTTTGGTTGTATCCTTCGATAGATAATATTTTTTTACTGAGTCTTTTTCCTCCGTTTTCACTTTCTGTTGTATGCAGGAAAAAAACATTGGAATAATTAATAAGCTAAACAATAGAATAATAGATTGCCTTTTCATGATCGGATACATTAATTAATTTACGGAACAAATTTACAATATAAAAACAGATTACATCAAAAAAATGGCAAAAAGTTTTCGTAGTCATTTCAAAACATTCTTACCTGAATACTCAACATATATGCCACCAATGTTGTTTTCAAAGCTGTATACAATCTGCTTTCAGTAAAGAAGAATGCGGGAGAAATGAGTTATTGATATAGCTAAATGAGTAATGTGGCGTGTTGAGCAAATTATGTAACCTACAAAGTCAACCTTGTAATTTGTTGAGCAGGCAGTGTAACCTACAAAGTAAGCTTTGTAATATGTTGAGTGAGCAATGTAACTTGCAGAATTGACTATGTAATCTGTCGAGCGGATAATGTAACTTGTAGAATTGACTATGTAATTTGTCGAACAAGCATTGCAACTTGTAGAGTTGATAATGTAATTTGTTGATCGGGTACTGTCCAAAAATCTGTGTAACTAAATTATACCAACAATAAATAATGAAAATAATCCTCTCTATTAGTTTGTTTCTTTTGGCCGGACTTTGCGAAATCGGAGGAGGCTATCTCATCTGGCTTTGCCTTCGCGACAATAAATCGTGGTGGCTTGGTTTATTGGGCGGTATTATTCTTGTTGTCTATGGTATTGTTGCTACTTTACAAACCGCAAACTTTGGCAGGGTTTATGCAGCTTATGGAGGAATATTTATTGTAATGGCTATCATCTGGGGATGTAAAGTAGACGGAGTTATTCCTGATAGATACGACATAATTGGTGGGCTCGTTGCTTTGCTGGGTATGGGTATTCATGTTCGCACCCCGACACTGATTTATGTATCTGTTTTTACTCAATGAACATGACAAATAATTAAAAATAATGAATTAAATTCTCATTCTTTGAAAATTCAAAGAAGCTTTCTATCTTTGTGAAATAAATACAATTTACAAACAAATTATTTTTAGTACTAATAACAAATAAAACCAAGTTTAAAATGAAAAAGAACATTGCTATCTTATCAATTATCGCAATTTTTGCTGCAGCAACTTCGATGTCAGCTCAAACTGCTCCAACTGTAAAAAAAGAAAAAGCTAAAACAGAAACAAAAGCATGTTGCAAAGACAAAAAAGCCGATGCTAAATGTGCTAAAGCTGACAAAAAAGCTTGTTGCAAAGACAAAAAAGCCGGTGAAAAATGTTGTAAAGACAAAAAGGCTGCTGTTGCAAAAAAATAATTTTCAATACAAAACTCTAAAAAGTTCCGATCATCTTTTTGATCGGAACTTTTTTTGTGCTTTCACTTATTTGATCTATCTTTGTTTATAAAAAAAATAACTCCACTTACTACGCTATGTTTCAAACCAAAATCGAAATTCCGCCAGCTGATATTAACATAAACTATAAAAATTTTATCATGACTTTCGGTTCATGTTTTGCCGAAAATATTGGAAAAAAAATGGAGGACATTTATTTTGGAGTGGACATAAATCCGTTTGGAATTTTGTACAATCCGGTGTCAATTTACAACAGTATTCAGCAGCTGATTGGCGGGAAAGAATATACTGAAAGTAGTTTGTTCGAGAATCGGGGGCTATGGCAAAGTTTTTCGCATAGCAGTTTATTTTCTGACAGCGATGCCCTACAATGTCTGGACAAAATAAACACCCGGTTTCGTAAAGCCTGTAGTTTTTTGCAAAAAGCAGATTATTTACTCATTACTTTCGGAACAGCCTGGGTTTTTGAAGAACAACAGAGTGGGAGTGTGGTATCAAACTGTCATAAACTGCCCGCTAATCGGTTTGTTCGTCGGAGACTGACTGTAGAAGAAATCGTAATCGACTATTCCAAGCTGATCACTAAACTCAGCGAACTATTTCCCAACATCCAGCTTATCTTCAGTGTCAGTCCCATTCGCCACTGGAAAGATGGTGCACATGGAAATAATGTAAGCAAAAGTACTTTACTACTGGCTGTGGACGCATTACAGCAGCAATTTGAGCAAGTCCACTATTTCCCTGCTTACGAAATACAAATGGACGAATTGCGCGATTATCGCTTTTATGCTTCGGATATGTTGCATCCATCTGATGTAGCTGTGGATTATATTTGGCAACGTTTTTCCGAAACCTATTTTTCCGACCAAACCCTTCAACTAAAAAAACAGTTGGAGCAATTGGCAGCCGATTTAGCTCATCGTCCAATTCATCCTCATTCATCCGAATTCGAAATGTTTCAGGAAAATCTCAAAAAAAGGAAAACTGAAATTCTGACTAACTATCCATTCTTGTCCGAAAGACTTCAATAACGCAATTCTATGTAAAAGGAAAGAGCCTCTTCTGTTGAAAGAAAGAGGCTCTTTTACGATTTATCGGTAGACTATCAAACTATTATAAATCGGTTATTAATTTAAATTTAGGAACTAATATTTTCATGAAGACCCATGCTATTAAATATGCAAATCCACAAAGAGCAAACATAATAGCATAAGCAGTTTGTACTTCACCTTGAACAACTGCTTGGGCTGCATCTCCAACCAGATTTTGCGCTGCAGCAGCAGCTTCACCAACTCCCTTAAAATGATCAGTTAGATGGCCTGCAAATTGCTGAACCAAAACACCGCCAATACCTCCGGCTAATCCGCCGATTCCTGTTACAGAACCTACTGATTTTTTAGGAAACATATCCGATACGGTTGTGAATAGATTGGCAGACCATGCCTGATGTGCAGCAGCTCCAATACAAATTACGATTAAAGCCAATATATAGGCATTTTCTCCAAAGTGCTGAACATTTCCTAAGTAAGGAGTTAGTATCAATAATACCGGTAAAACAGCAATTATTAGCATAGCAGTCATACGAGCTTTATAAGCTTCCATGCCTTTATTCATAAAAAACATAGGGAAACCACCACCCGATACACTACCAACAATAGCTACTCCGTACACAATGAACAATGGAATCATGATGGCATGCCCCTCCATATTGAACTGTTGTTTCATGAAATCCGGTAGCCAGAATAATAAGAACCACCAAATACCATCAGTCATAAATTTGCCAATAACAAATGCCCATGTTTGTTTATACGAAAACAGTCGGTACCATGGAACTTTAGTTGGAACTTCTTTTTCTAAAGTCGAAGACACAGCTACATCATCACTGTTTATATATTCGAACTCAGCTTTCGAGAGTCGTTTTTGCTTTGCAGGTGATTCGTATAGCCAAAACCAGAAAATCAACCAGATAAAACCGATCGCACCAGTAAGGATATAAGCCATCTGCCATCCTTGTATTGCTCCACCAAACCAAACGCTGTAAGCAATGGCCGGAACAGCAAGCGAAGCAATCATAGCCCCGACATTCGCTCCTGAATTAAAAATACCTGTAGCTAAAGCACGTTCTTTTTTTGGAAACCAATTGGCTACAGTTTTGATAGATGCCGGAAAGTTTCCCGCTTCACCAATACCAAACAATGAACGAACAGCTGCATGAACCATCGCCATACTTCCTGCAAATGCATTCAAAATGCCGAATACCGACCAAATAATTAAAGATAATGCTAAGCCTAATTTTGTACCTATTTTGTCTATAACAAAGCCTGCAAAAAAAGTCATTATCGCATAGAAACCGGTGAAGAGCGAAGTAACTAATGCAAAGTCGGTATTTGTCCAGCCCAAGCCACCTTCGGCCAATGATCTTGAAAATAATGGCTTCAGATAACCTATTACCTGACGATCCATATAGTTAATTGTAGTAGCGAAGAAAAGTAATCCTACTATCGTCCAGCGATAATTTCCAATTTTTTCAACTGTTGACTTGTCCATGAAAAATATTTTAAGGATAATGAATTAAAACTTATTTACGTACTTTTTTAATGATAGCCAATGCATTACTACACAGTTTGGTAATTTCCGCCCAATCGGCAGATTTAATCATATCGGCAGGGAAAAGGTTTGAACCCATACCAACACAAGTTGCACCTGCATCAAACCATCCTTTTAAGTTAGCTTCTTCTGGTTTTACACCACCTGTAACCATAATGTTAGACCATGGCATAGGAGCTTTTAGTCCTTTTATAAAGCCTATTCCCAATACATCGCCGGGGAAAGCTTTACAAAGATCACATCCCATTTCTTGAGCAAAACCGACTTCGGATACAGACCCACAACCCGGAGTATAAGGAATCAAACGACGGTTAGCAACTTTAGCTATTTCCGGATTAAAAAGTGGACCTACAATAAAGTTAGCGCCCATTTGTATATAAAGCGTTGCAGTTGGAGCATCAACGATGGAACCAACACCCATGATCATTTCCGGACATTCTTTGGCTACAAATTTCACTAGATCACGAAAAACTTCGTGAGCAAAATCGCCACGGTTTGTGAATTCGAACGCACGAACACCACCGGCATAACATGCTTTTACTACACTTTTAGCTACTTCAATATCGCTGTGATAAAATACCGGAATCATACCGGTTTCTTTCATAGTTGTGAGAACTTGAATTTTGTTGAATTTCATATTATCAGGCCATCCCCGGCCCCTCTAAAAGAGAGGGGTGAATGAAGTTGGCAATTTAAATTGGTATAAATATTTTTTAGTAATAGTTCCTTTTGAAGGAAATTTTAAGCGTTTTTATCTTGAAACACGACCAGATCCGTCTCCACCCATTAAAGCTTCAACTTCGGCCACTGTAACTAAATTATAGTCACCATAGATTGTATGTTTCAGGCACGAAGCAGCCACAGCAAACTCCAATGCTTTTTGATCACTGTCTGTGTAGGTCAGTAAACCATAAATTAAACCACCCATGAATGAATCACCACCACCAACACGATCAACAATGTGAGTTATATCATAGCATTTTGATGTATACAATGTATTGTTACTGTAAAGTACTCCTCTCCATGTATTGTGATTCGCGTTAATAGAACCACGAAGGGTGATTATTACTTTTTTAGCACGCGGAAATTTTTTCATCATTTGCGTACAAACCGATTCAAATTCGGCTGCATTCACTTCACCGCCTGTATGAGCTACATTAAAGCCTTCCGGTTTAATTCCAAATACTTTTTCGGCATCTTCTTCATTGCCTAAAATAATATCGCATCCGGCTGTTAATGCAGGCATAACTTCTGAAGCAGTTTTGCCATATTTCCATAAGTTCTTACGATAGTTTAAATCGGTTGAAACTGTGACTCCCATTTCATTTGCAATCTGGATAGCTTCGAGACAAGCATCGGCAGCACCTTGCGATAGGGCAGGGGTAATACCGGTCCAATGAAACCAATCGGCATCCTTAAAAATTTCGCGCCAGTTTACCATGCCTGATTTAATGTCAGCAATTGAAGAATTTGCACGATCATAAACTACTTTACTTGCACGGGCTACTGCTCCGGTTTCAAGAAAGTAAATACCTACACGATCACCGCCTCGTAAGATTTCATTAGTGCCTACACCATATTTGCGTAAATTCATAATACATGAATCAGCGATATCATTTTTTGGCAAGCGCGTTACAAACTCGGTATTCATTCCATAATTAGCCAGTGACACTGCAACATTTGCTTCTCCACCACCATAGGTTGCTGTGAATTGTGTTGCCTGACTAAAACGTTCGAAGCCCGGAGTGGCTAAACGAAGCATAATTTCTCCAAAAGTTACAATTTTTTTACTCATTTCTCTGTCTGATTGTTTATACTGATATATTTAAAATTGGTCGACCAAAAGTACTGCTTTATTTTTAAATGCAAAACAAAAGTAAATACTTTTAATGCCCTTCTTGTGCAAAAAATGACATCTTTGGTGAACTATTTGATTGCCGTTTAAAAATTGAAAAAGGATTTTGCGTTGTTATAACTGATGTCTTCCACCATTTTTCCGATGAAGTCTAATTCCTGATATGGAAGTAAGCCATTTTCAACATCATTACCTATTAAGTTACAAAGTGTGCGGCGGAAATACTCATGACGAGGATAGGAGAGAAAGCTCCGCGAATCGGTCAACATACCTACAAAACGGCTTAATAAACCGAGTACAGATAGTGAGTTCATTTGTTTCTCCATTCCATCTTTTTGATCTAAGAACCACCATCCTGAACCAAACTGAATTTTACCGGCAAAGGTTCCATCCTGAAAGTTTCCAATCATTGTGGCAATCATCTCATTATCGGCAGGATTCAAGTTATAAATGATTGTTTTTGCTAATTTGTTCTGAATATCCAGTCTGTTTAAGAATTTAGACATGGCTTTAGCTGTATTGAATGTTCCAATAGAATCAAAACCTGTATCAGGTCCTAACTGATTGAATAAACGGGTATTGTTATTTCTGATTGCTCCATAGTGGAATTGTTGTGTCCAACCTTTTTCCCAATCCATTTCAGCAAAAATAACCATCATAGCCGATTTAAATTTCAGAACTTCTTCATGAGTCAGCTCTTTTCCACCATAAACTTTGTTGAATATAGCTTTAATCTCAGCATCCGTGTAATCTTCCGCATAAAACTCTTCGATCCCGTGATCTGAAAGTTTACAGCCTTGTTCAGCAAAGAAATCCTGACGTTTACGTAATGCCACAATCATATCGTCGAAAGCAGAAATGCTTACTCCTGAAACTTTCGAAAGTTGTTCTACATAAGCTTTGAAATTTGCAGAGTCTTCTACAGCCATTGCTTTATCCGGACGCCATGTAGGTAGCATCTTAACTCCAAAATTATCTTTTCTGGTCTTAATATGGTGTTCGAGTGTATCGATAGGATCGTCGGTAGTACAAACAGTCTCTACCTTGTATTTAAGCATCAGGTTTCGCGCTGAATATTCGGGAGTTTGAAGTTTGGCAGTACATTCATCGTAAATATCGTGTGCAGTTTTAGGTGAAAGCAGTTTTTCTACACCAAAACCTGTTTTCAATTCCAAATGCGTCCAGTGATATAATGGATTGCGCATAGTATATGGTACTGTTTCAGCCCATTTTTCAAATTTCTCCCAGTCGGTAGTGTCTTTACCGGTACAATATTTTTCATCTATTCCATTTGTACGCATTGCACGCCATTTGTAATGGTCACCACCAAGCCAAATTTCGGTCAATGTTTTAAATTGATGATTATTAGCTACCATTGATGGGATCAGGTGACAATGGTAATCAATGATTGGTTGATTTGCAGCATGTTCATGATAGAGCCTTTGAGCTGTTTCGGTTTGTAAGAGAAAATTCTCATCTAAAAAGTTTTTCATGTTTATTCTGTTTTTATGTTGTTGTTTTAACGATATTCAACTTTAATTCAATAAGATTTAATGCTCTGCGGATGTTTAGTTTCATGGTTTAAATCCTATTTTAGTATTAAATTCCAAAGCAGTAAAGGCTTTTTCTATAGCGGCAACACTTCAAATAAACTCAATGATAAATATTAAGTTGCTTATTATTAATGCTATTTTGAATTGAGTTTATAAAAAATATTTCCGTGTTCGCCCACGAAGATACAAATAATTTTATATCTATGAAATATGTTCTTCGTAAAGTTCAGAATGCTTTTGTGTGCGTACACGGATAAAAAACAATATTTTGCCTATGAATAGCTATATACTTTCAAAAGGAGAAATGAGTAAGATCGAGAGGAGAGACAATAAGATGATATAATATAAAATAGAGGCACAGATACTCATTGTGCCTCTATATTTTGGTTGCCTTACAGTAAAATAGTTCTAATATTATTAATTTACTTAGATGGAGCAATTAATTTATAACCTTTACCATGTATATTAATAATTATCAGATTAGAATCGGCTTTTAATAATTTGCGCAATTTACAAAGATATACGTCCATGCTTCTTCCATTGAAGTAGTTGTTTTCCTCCCAAATGGTTTCCAACAAATACTTACGTTCCAACACAGCGTTAGGATTTGCAGCAAATAATACGAGCAAATGCAACTCTTTGTTTGTAAGCTTAGTAGATTCACCTCCAAAAACAAGCTGCTTTTTAGAAACATCGATTATATAAGTTCCAATTTTATAAGACGGTACTTTCAACAATTTTTCAAGAACTTCATTTGTCCCTCTAAATAAGTTTTTTTCTTTTTCCATTTTGCTTCATTTTTAATTGTTAGTATGTAATATAGTGAACGGACGCTTATGTATTAATAATTAAAAAGTAAAAAAGTATTTAACTTGAACTTTTGTTTTAACTTTAACAAGATACATAATTAAATTGTTCATTCAAGTTCACAAATTTGTTCAATTTCTTTCAAAAAAAATATGTATATTTTTCTTTTTCACATTAAATGTTTATATATTAGCAGCATACAGTAGAATAAATTCAACCGTATTTTCGCAATATTAGTCATGTCTATTTATCAGAATGAAAAACTCACACTGTATTTAATATTTTAGAAATAGAAATATTAAATTCATTCTAACTAATTTGCAAAACAACATTTTACCATCTAAAATAGCTGTAGTAAAAATTTTAGAAATGATTGTCCGGCTTAGAACTTTTGTGGAAAATAAATTATTACTTTGCTTCAATCTCAACTGATTTTTTTTATTATCTTGTTTGCTAAATACTATCACGAGTATATTAAACACTTAATCAAACTAGAATCTAACTTATCAAATCGTTTTTTGCAGTATTTATGCTACATAAGACAAGCATGTTTTTAATTTAATCTTCTGTTTTATAAACTATAACAAGAAGCTGATAAATAACTCTCAGTTTTTATCTTCGCCTTCGGGGCAGTGGATAGTTTTACGATTACAATATATATTGTATTTTTGTAAGAAAATTGATTGTGCGCGAACACGAAGCCAGAATTTATTACAGATAGATGGAAGAGTTGAATCATAAAATTCGAATAAAAGATATAGCTAGACTTGCCGGAGTTTCAGAAGGTACAGTAGACAGAGTTATTCATCAACGGAGTGATGTCTCCGCAAAAAGCCGTAAAGCGGTAACAAAAGTATTGGAAGAGATGAATTACACTCCAAATATTTTTGCCCGATCACTGGCTTTAAAAAAACAGTATCGATTTGTAAGTTTATTTCCGGCCTATCAGTCGGGTGATTATTGGGAAAGCGTAGATAAAGGTCTTAATTTGGCCGCAAAGGATTTTGTTCACCACAATGTCCACATTGAAAAAAGGTTTTATAATCAGTTTAATGTTCATTCTTTTGTATCTGCATCAAAGGAGATACTTGACAGTAAACCGGATGCTATTTTTATAGCACCTATTTTCAGAAAAGAGACCATTGCATTTACAAACGAACTTCGTAAAAAACAGATTCCATTCTCATTTATGGATTCAATAGTCGAAGATGTTGATTTTCTGACATATTATGGACAAAACTCTTTTAAAAGCGGTTATATCGCGGCTAAGTTGTTGTTGAGTTCTCTTCCTAAAGGTTCGGAAGTTCTCGTAATCCGAACACATCGCAATGGCTCGGTATCCAATCAGACTATTTCAAGATACAATGGGTTTATGAAGTACATAAAAAACAATGATCTGGAAAAAGAGCTGAAAGTGATTAATATTGAATTCAATAATGAAGATGAAGTAGCCAATGTAAAGTTATTAGAGCAAGCGTTTCAGCAATATGGATCTATCAAAGCTGCCATAACATTCAATTCAAGAGTTTATCGTTTAGCCAGACATTTGGCAAATTTGAATCATTCGGATATCCGGTTAATAGGTTACGACTTACTGGAGCAGAATGTCTCGTATTTAAAACAGGATGTAATTTCTTATCTTATCGCTCAACGTCCGGATCGACAGGCTTATTTGACGGTTCGGGATATGTGTAGGGAGCTTATATTTAAACAAAGCATCAAAAAGGTCAACTATGTTCCGATAGATATATTGATGAAAGAGAATATTGAAGACTATATTCATTTCAGAGAGTAAGAGCGAATGTGATTCGGTTTCAGAGTACATAAACTTTTTAGAAAATAAAAAACCGGAGTCTGGAAAAAAAGATTCTTTGTGTGCAAATGGAGCCAGACAAAATCTGCTCTGAGAAAATGTTATCAGCAATCTAGAATTATATATCCGTAAAGAGAGCAAACTAAAATTACAAAATTTCGAATATGATAGTATGCATGTTAGACATTTTGTTTCATTATATATAAACGCAAAATAAAATGAAAAACTTATTTGAAATTAAAAACCGGGTGGTGGTTATCACCGGTGGTACAGGTGTACTCGGTAGTTGCATGGTGGAATACCTGGCCGAGCAAGGCGCAAAGGTGGTCGTGCTGGCAAGAAATAAAGAAAACGGAGACAAACTGGTGACTGGAATTAAGGTCAAAGGTTTTGAAGCTCTTTTTCTTCAATCGGATGTGAATGATAAGGCTATTCTGGAGCAAAATGCTCAGGATATTGTAGCGAAATACGGTCGGATTGACGTGTTGATAAATGCTGCCGGCGGAAATATGCCCGGTGCTACTATCGGACCGGATAAAACCATTTTCGATCTGGATGTAGATGCCTTTAAAACGGTTGTTGATCTGAATCTTTTCGGAACTGTTATTCCTACCATGGTTTTTGCCAAGGTAATGACCGAACAAAAGCAAGGAAATATCATCAATATATCATCCGAATCGGCTTTGCGTCCATTAACTCGTGTGGTTGGATACGGTGCAGCTAAAGCAGCTGTTACCAATTTCACCAAGTACCTGGCAATTGAATTAGCAACCAAATACGGAGAAGGATTGCGCGTAAATGCTGTGGCACCCGGTTTCTTTATTTCCGAACAGAACCGGAGTTTATTGACCAATCCCGATGGATCATTGACAGCAAGAGGTAATACTATTATTGCTCATACACCATTCGGACGTTTTGGCGAACCGGAAGAATTGCTTGGAACATTACACTGGTTGGCAAGCGATGCTTCTAAATTTGTTACCGGAACGCTTACAGTTGTGGACGGTGGATTTGATGCATTCTGCATTTAAAACAAGAAGCGTTGAAAGATTACTCTTTCAGCTTGATTTTAGTATTACTTTCGTAAAAACAAGACAAGATATAATCATAAAAAAAATCCCTCGGCAAACCGGTGTAAAATGAATAATTCTCATTTTTTAGTCTGTTTTCAGGGTCTTAGTAATAATATGTATTTATGTAAACAATCATGGAGATGGTACGGTCCCAATGATCCTGTATCTTTATGGGATATTCGTCAGGCTGGTGCAACAGATATTGTTACGGCATTACACCAAATTCCGAACGGAGAAGTATGGTCGGTAGAGGCTATTCAGGAACGGAAAAAGATGGTTGCTGAAGCAGGCTTAATATGGTCGGTAGTGGAAAGTGTTCCGGTACATGAAGACATCAAAAAACGAACTGGAAACTATAAACTGTACATTGAGAACTATAAACAAACAATTCGTAACCTGGCCGAATGTGGTATTTTTGTAGTTACCTACAATTTCATGCCGATTCTCGACTGGACCCGCACCGATCTGGCTTATACAATGCCCGACGGATCAAAAGCCCTGCGTTTTGAAATGGCTGCATTTGTCGCTTTTGACTTATACATTTTAAAACGGCCAAATGCCGAGAAAGAATATACCCCTGAGCAGATAGCCAAAGCCAAAGCGCGTTTCGAAGGAATGACCGAAGCGGACAAAGAAAAACTGACACGCAACATGATTGCAGGATTGCCGGGTGCGGAAGAAAGTTTTACGTTGGAACAATTTCAACAGGCGTTGAATACGTATGCTAATGTGGATGAAGAGCAATTACGGAATAACCTGTTCCATTTCATGAATGAAATAATTGCTGTGGCCGACGAAGTTGGTGTTCAAATGGCCATTCATCCTGATGATCCTCCACGGGCTATTTTAGGATTACCCCGCATTCTGAGTACAGCCGAGGACGTTCGCAAGCTTTTTGCAGCAGTGCCAAGCAAAGCGAATGGTTTGTGTCTGTGCACGGGTTCCTTTGGTGTATCGTCGGTAAACGATCTGACTTCCATGTTACGCGAATTTGGTGAACGTTTGTATTTTGTCCATTTCCGGAGTACCAAACGCAATGCCGAAGGCGATTTTTATGAAGATAATCATCTGGAAGGGGATGTGGATATGTATGAAACCATGAAAGCCTTGCTGGAAGTACAACAAACATACAAACGTAATATCCCTATGCGTCCCGACCACGGACATCAGATGATTGATGATTTGCATAAGAAAAGTAATCCGGGATATTCCTGTATCGGGAGGTTGCGAGGCTTAGCCGAATTGCGTGGATTGCAAATGGGAATTTACAAATCACTGTTTTAATTTAGTATTGGTTGAAAGGCATTTTTGCTTTTCAACCAACATAAATTAAATGGAATTAATACACCTAATGACTCGCTCATAGTTGAAATGAAATTATAATCACCTGATTTGTGTGCATACTTGTTTTAGAAAATGATACTATTGCAATCTATTGATTTATATAATTAAAGAACAATATGGAAATAAATTGGGGAATTATTGGTTGTGGAAATGTAACCGAACTTAAAAGTGGACCGGCATTCAACAAAGTAGCACATTCAAAACTTGTCGCAGTGATGCGGCGTAATGCAGTTTTAGCTCAGAACTATGCTCAAAGACATCAGGTTCCCAAATTTTATTCCGATGCCACTGACCTAATCAATGATCCGGATATTAATGCCATTTACATAGCTACTCCGCCTGATACGCATGCATCGTATGCGATACAGGCAATGAAAGCCGGAAAACCCGTTTACGTGGAAAAGCCGATGGACAGAAATACGGCAGAGTGTAAGGAAATGATTCGGATATCGGAAGAAACTGGAATGCCTCTGTTCGTAGCCTATTACCGCCGTACACTTCCCGCTTTTCTGAAAGTAAAAGAGCTGATTGAAAACAATGCAATTGGCAAACCACTTACAATCTATATAAAACTTCATAAAGCCTTTGGCGAACAGGATCAGTTGCCTGACAAGCAACACTGGCATGTAAATCCGGAAATAGGAGGGGGAGGTCATTTTTATGATCTGGCTTCTCATCAGTTTGATTATCTCGACTTCTTATTCGGACCGATTACCGAGGTCAGTGGAATAGCTTCCAATATAGCCCGGTATTACAAAGCTGAAGATACTGTTTCGGCTGTTTTTACGTTTAAATCGGGCGTACAGGGAATAGGTAGCTGGTGTTTTGTGGTGGATAGAGCATCCGAAGAAGACTTTATTGAAATTACAGGCACACATGCCAAAATTACATTCCCTTGTTTCAACGCGGGTGAAATACAACTCACTTCACAAGTTGGAACTGAGAGATTTACTTTTCAAAATCCCGAGAACATTTCATTCTTCCTGATAAAACAAGTGGTGGAAAGCTTACAAGGAACCAATAATAGTGTCAGTACAATGTATTCTGCAGCCCGTACCAACGACGTATTGGAAAAAATTACAAAATCATATTACAGTATTTAAAGCACATAGCTAAATAATTATTCAGCTCATAGAACACTATTGCGTTTTAAGTGTTTTAAGAACAAAAAAAGCAAGAGTAATTCTTCGAAAGCTATCCATAAGCACTACTTTATTCCATTTTATGGTTCAACTTAAAGGACAATGAAAATTATTATTGACGATAAAATTCCCTATATTCGGGGAGCATTCGAAAGTGTGGCTGAAGTTATTTATTTGCCCGGGGCCAAAACAACACCGGAAATAGTAAAAGATGCCGATGCCATTGTAACCCGTACCCGCACCATCTGTAATGAAAAATTGCTAAAAGGGTCTTCCGTAAAATTTATTGCCAGCGCTACGATTGGTTACGACCATATTGATACCGACTATTGTAATAGAGCCGGAATTAAGTGGACTAACGCGCCCGGCTGCAATTCTGAGTCCGTAGAACAGTATATTACATCAGCACTGATGGTTTTAGCTGAAAAGAAAAAAATGCATTTGAAAGACTTGTGCATCGGTATAGTAGGAGCAGGCAACGTGGGAAGTAAAGTGGCCCAGGTTTGTGAATTGTTAAGCATGAACGTGTTGCTGAATGATCCACCACGGCAACGTGCCGAAGGAGGCAATACATTTGTAAGTTTGGCACAAATGAAACATCAGGCCGACATTATAACTTTGCACGTTCCGCTGAATATAAAAGGAAAAGACGCCACCTATCATCTGGGAAATGAAGTATTTTTTTCAGATCTTAAACGAAGTCCGATACTACTGAATTCATGCCGGGGCGAAGTAGTTCAAACCAATGCCCTGAAAAAAGCATTACAGGTCGGACAACTCTCCGGTTTTGTTTGTGATTGTTGGGAAAGTGAACCCAATATCGACCAGGAGTTATTGGCTATGACCGAACTTGCCACACCGCATATTGCCGGTTATTCCAAAGATGGAAAAGCAACCGGAACACAGATGAGCGTCCGGGCAATCAGTAATTTTTTTGGACTGGGACTGAACAACTGGTCACCTTTTGGGGTTGAATTACCGATAAATCCAAGTTTCAAACTGGATGGAACGGGATTGAGCGAACAGGAAATTATTTCAGCAGCCATTCTTCACACTTACGATATCCGGAATGATGATATAGTCTTCAGAAAAAATCCGGGTATGTTTGAGCAACTTCGTGGTGATTATCCCGTTCGTCGTGAATATAGAGCCTTTGCCATAAGAACTGAACACGTAGAGAATGCAACCCTAGATAAATTGAAAGAATTAGGCTTTGAAATTTAAAATTATACAACATAGAAAAACACTCTGTGTACCAAAAATAAACAACGAAATATTTAAATACAATTTTATGAAACAAAAGGCAGATATTGGACTTATCGGGTTGGCCGTTATGGGTGAAAACCTTGCTTTAAATATGGAAAGTAAAGGTTTCACGGTGGCTGTTTACAACAGAACGGTTCCCGGAATAGAAGAAGGAGTTGTCGACAGGTTTATCAATTCGCGAGGTGCCAGAAAAAATTTCATAGGCTCTGTGGATATGACTGAATTTGTAAAATCAATAGCCGCTCCCCGTAAAGTATTTATGATGGTAAAAGCAGGGAAACCTGTTGATGAGCTGATAGAACAACTTATTCCATTACTCGAACCGGGTGATATTATTATCGACGGTGGAAATTCGCATTATCCCGACACTACCCGTAGAACAAACTATGTGGAAAGCAAAGGTTTTCTTTTTGTGGGCACCGGTGTTTCGGGTGGCGAAGAAGGAGCTCTGCTTGGACCATCCATGATGCCCGGAGGTTCTCTGGCTGCCTGGTCGGCTGTAAAAGAAATTTTCCAGTCTATTTCGGCTAAGGTCGAAGACGGAACACCTTGCTGCGACTGGGTAGGCGAAGGTGGTGCCGGACACTTTGTGAAGATGGTACACAATGGCATTGAATACGGTGATATGCAAATAATCAGCGAAGCTTATCAGGTAATGAAAGATTTGCTGGGATTAAGTGCTGATGAAATGCACGAAGTGTTTAAAGAATGGAACAAAGGTGACCTAGATTCGTACCTGATTGAAATTACAGCCGAAATACTGGCATTTAAAGATGAAAAAGGCGAACCCCTGGTTGAAAAAATACTGGATAGCGCTGGACAAAAAGGTACCGGAAAATGGACAGCAGTTACAGCTCTCGACTTTGGTATTCCATTGACATTGATTGGCGAATCTGTATTTGCCCGTTGCCTGTCGGCTCAGAAAGACTTGCGTGTATTGGCATCCAAAACCATTGCAGGCCCTGAAGCTAAGTTTACTGGAGATAAAGCTCAACTTATTTCCGACCTGAAAGACGCCTTGTTTGGAGCCAAAATCATTTCGTATGCACAGGGTTATAACCTGATGAAGGAAGCTGCTAACGAATATAAATGGAATCTCAACTACGGAGGTATTGCTTTGATGTGGCGTGGAGGATGTATTATCCGCTCAGTATTCTTAGCCGATATCAAAAAAGCCTTTGATACCAATCCTGATCTTGAAAATCTGTTGCTTGATCCTTATTTCAAAAATGTTGTTGAAAAAGCGCAAGCCGGATGGCGTCGTGTATGTGCTGCTGCGTTGACTAACGGAGTGCCTGTACCTGCGTTGACTTCTGCTCTTTGCTATTTCGACGGATTACGCACCGAAAAACTACCGGCTAACTTATTGCAAGCTCAGCGCGATTACTTTGGAGCACATACTTACGAACGTGTGGACAAAGCTCGTGGAGAATTTTTCCATACCAACTGGACGGGTCGGGGAGGAAATACCTCTTCAACTACCTATCAGGTATAATTAGGGTCTGCTGAAAAACTCATGCAGTCATTTTTAAATTAGATTACGGTGCGCTGCACCTTAAACTTATCTGTGAAATCAAATTTCTACAAAGATTCCGC
>WSSedL1CaDRAFT_10000553_pt1 | contig 26040 bp, 17 predicted proteins | sample WetSurSL1Cattail_FD_9464 | JGI IMG/M metagenome (IMG submission 9464)
GGTGGAGTTTGAGCAAAGCCGGAAGTGGACCGACAGCAGAATGAAGCTGCTGCGGGGTGAAGGCAGGAGCTCTGTTCTGGAGGCGGCCTGTCCCTACGCGGAGGATGCAGGGGAAAGGCAAAGGCTTGCAATAGTAAGGGAGCAACTGGAACAGGCACGGCGTCAGGCTGCCGAAATTCAGAGGGAAGGCCCGGATGGCGGCGGGAACAAGACAGGACGCCTTGAAGAACTGAGAAGGCAGGAAAGTGAGCTGGCGGCAAAGGCGGAAGCCCTGACGCAGATGATTGGAAAGAAGGATTACCTGAAGAGGATCATGCTTCAAAAGTTTATATACGCAACTGAACCGGCAGGTGAAACAGGCTTTTTTGCAAGGATTCGCGGGAATAAGAATTTGAATCCGCTGCAGGAGGAAAGTGAAGGGGAAATTGAGCAGGATATGGATGAACAGCCAGGGGATGCAGCGGAGGATGAGGTTGTTGAATGATAGCTTACGATGATTTTTTTGTTTGCTTGAAGATAGGGAAACCTTATATAAATTGGAACGAACAAATGGGCGAATACATGCTCCTTCTGGACATGGCCTGCCTGGTGGCGCTGGAATACAGGAAAGGAACGGCTGACAGCGCTGCTAAAAATCCTCTGAAGGGATTTGTCGTTACAAATGAGGAAGCGGAAGCGCTGTTTACAGGTGTGATATTGATGCCCGGCAGGGAGGACATTGACATTGCCGAGCAGCGGGTGCTGTTAAAGGCGCTGCGGCATATAGCCAGCAGGGAGGAGGCGTCTTTGAAGGAAGGCGTTTTTCTGCCGCTGGAGCATATTGTAAAGGTATTCGGGCTTTCCAGCTATGAAAAATTCTGTACTGTTATGGGGCTGGCAATTGAGCTGGACAGGAAATATGAGAAGGTATTCGGTTATCTTCATGATAATGTGGCGGAAAAACTGCCGACAATCGGCCTTGCAGCCGATGTATACCGTATGTTTGCCGGAGGGGGGAAGGACCTGGATGTGTTGGTGCCCTCCTCTGCATTTTCAAAATACATACTGGACGGAAAACAGGAAAATGATTCATTGTCACGGCTTTCACGGCCTGTCAGGCTGAATGGTAAAATATATGACTTTCTGACTGGAAAGGGTTTTGAGGATTATTCGGCCCATCCCTGTTTTCGGGTGGAATATCCGGATGAATTGCCTGAGCTGCGCATGGACAGGGAGGCGCAGGAAAGAATACGGTCTGTCTTGGATAACCTGGCAGCTAAATCAAGGAAGGATAAAACCGCACTGTTTATATACGGCCCGCCGGGAGCCGGGAAAAGGCTTCAGGTACGGCACGCCGCAGTACATCTGAACATGCCGCTGGTATGGCTGGATGGCGCGGTGCTGAGGAAGGACTTTAAAAAGCTTGAAGAGCATTTGAAAAATGTATTGAGGAGCAGTATTCTCTATCAGGGCATACTCTGCCTCTATAATTTTGATGCGCTGTCCGCCGATACGGAGGAAGAAGCTTTGGCATATTATGAAGAAGAAATACTGGACAAGCTGGCAGACAATGTAGATGTGCTTTTTGTACTATCCTCGAAGGAGTGGAAGAGAAGCTCGGGCAGCAGTACCTATACCTTTGTGAATTTCAGGCTGGAGCTGCCTGACGATGCAAAAAGACTGGAACTGTGGAGGAAATTGGCCGAAGGGCAAAAGCTTGACGCTGCTGTTGATTTGGCGGAATTGTCCAACAAATTTCATTTTACCACCGGTGTGATTGAGAAAGCGCTTCATGAGGCGGTGTTTGAAGCAGATACCTGCGCGGACGGGATTGTGGACAAGGATATTTTGTACAGGGCTTGCATCCAGCAATCCGCTCATAACATCGAGAAAAAGGCCACAAAGGTAAGGCCGGCCTTTACCTGGGAGGACCTGATACTGCCGGAGGAGCAGAAACGTTTGCTTTTTGACGCCTGCAACCATATCAGGTACAAGCATGTTGTTTTCAATCAATGGGGATTTGATAAAAAGCTGCCCTATGGCAGAGGTCTTGGAATTATATTTTATGGTCCTCCCGGCACAGGAAAGACCATGGGCGCGCAGGTGCTTGCAAATGAACTGAGGCTGGAAATATACAGGATAGACCTGTCTCAGATCGTCAGCAAATATATCGGAGAGACTGAGAAAAACCTCAGGGAAATATTTGATGAGGCTTCCCGTACAAGCGCCATACTGTTCTTTGATGAGGCGGACTCGCTTTTTGGCAAGAGAGCCGAGGTGAAGGATGCGCAGGACAGGTATGCAAATCTGGAGACCTCCTACCTGCTTCAGAAGATGGAGGAATATGAGGGCATAACCATACTGGCCACCAATCTTCTGCAGAATTTCGACGAAGCTTACCGCCGAAGGTTCAAATTCATGATTAATTTTCCAATGCCCGACGTAAAAAACCGCAGGAAGCTGTGGGAAAACATATTCCCGCAAAAGCTTCCCATGGATCCCGAGGTGGATCTGGATTTTCTGGCGAATAAATTTGAGCTTTCCGGCAGTAATATAAAAAACATAGCTGTAGCTGCAAGCTTTCTGGCGGCAGGGGAGGGGAGCCCGTTGAAAATGATGCATTTAATCAAGGCATTGAAGAATGAGATGACAAAAGCCGGGAAAATAATTGTAAAACAGGACCTGGGCGGCTATGGAGATTTGTTTTAATAATGATTTGCGAGGAGGATGGAATTCATGGCGAATTTTTTCAAAAATTTATTTAGCAGTAAATCCGAGAAGAAAGATGATGAAAATAAAGTCGAGGAACTGGCTAAAAACCCCGAGATCCAGAATGTTACACTGAAGCACTTGAAGGAGCTTGCGATTCCTGAAGCAAATGCTTCGCCCGAGCCCCTGACCGAGGAAGAGCTGGAAGAGCATGAGGATACCGGAGGGGAGGAGGGAACAGAGAGCGAACCCTCCGATAGCTTGAAGGTCAAGCCGTATAAGGATGAAGAAGAATTAACGGACGAAGAACTGGAAAAAGAACTGGAAGATGACCAGTCGGAAGAAAGCGAAGATCTTGATGACGGCGGAGAGCCGGAGGATGCTCCGCTTCCGTCACCGGTTAAGAAGCTTGCAAAAAAGATTATCGTTAAGAACAGTGAATTTAAAAAGCTGGATAAGGAACGGGAGAATACGGAAAATACCGGGGATACCGAAAGTCCCGGGGAATCCGGGAATGATGTAAAATCGCCTTCCAAGAAGGAGCAGAAAATGCTTGAGGAGCCGTGGGAGGAGGATAGTGATGACGATTGGCAGGCACTTCAGGCGTCGAAGTATAAAAAGAATGGAAAGCAAAAAGACTTTTATGGATCAACCGCGCTTGATAAAGTGCAGACCGGGATGGATGTAGTCAGCGGAGTCAGTTCCCTTGGTTCCACCGGAATAGGCCTGTTTGATAAAAGCGGTCTTGGAGGGAAAGTGGGGATGTCTGATACTGTTTCGGATTCAATCGACATCGGCGCCCAATCTGTAAGTCTGGGAAGCGACGCACTTTCGCTTGGAAGCAGCGGAATATCTGTCTATAAAAATATACGGGATATGAAAAAAAATGATAAATTTACAACGGATAATACCAGACAAAAGCAGAAGCTTACACTTGCTTCAAATTTACTTGCTTCGGGGAAATCCGTTTTCAGTATGGGCAGTACGATGAGCGACATGGGAGGCTCAATCAGCAGCCTTGCAGGAAATGAAAAAGGCCAGGATACAGGCAAGCAGGTCGCAGGCGGCCTTGGCTCCGTGAAAAATGTGCTGGGAGCCACAAAGGACACGCTTGATCTGGTGAGGGGCTATTCTACCGGCCTTGAAAATATAAACAGTTCAAAACAGATTAAAAAGGCTATGAATGACGGCAAAAGCTCCGAGGAGTTTAAAAAAATGGCAAATGTTGCTTTGGAGGCAAAGACGCTGAATACCACTTCGGCAGGTTTCGATTTTTTCAAATCGGGAACCAGCATGGTTGGAAATGTTACAGGGCTCACAAAGAACATGTCAAAAATGTTTGGAGTAGATTCGTCAAGCGATGTGGGGCAATTTGCCAAATGGACGGGGCTTGTAGGAGCCGGAATAGGCGCTGTAGGTTCGGTGGCAGGATTGTTTAACACTGTAATATTAAAGAATATAATGAAATCAAAACGGAAGAAGAATAATATTGACCAATTTATTAAAACAAATGATCTTAAAAATAAGACCAACAATGTTATTGCAGGGATAAACAGAGGCAAGGGAAAAGCGGTTGACAACGATGCGACGAGAGAGCTTGCCCGGAAAGTTCTGGGATATTCGACGGGTGAAGAGATGTTCAGTGCAATTTTATTGAAATATGCAGCCACCATAAGACATAATGCGGAAAGCGGCGAGGAAAAGGACAAGTACAGGCTGCTGATAGAGCAGCTGGGCTTCAAGCTGCAGCTGGACAATGACCTTCCGTCGGAGGAGGCCATTGCCGGGAAATTATCCGCAGTCAACGGGTGATCGTGTAATATATGGTATGTGATGAATACTTGCACCTGAATGAAGGGAGGAAGATGATGATGAAGGATTGGCAGCAATTTGAGAGAAATACGATAGAAACGCTCGCAGAGGAGATTGGAAAGCTGGAGATGCCATTCAAGCTTTTCGAGCCGGAAGAAAAGATGCCGGTTCAAATACTTGTGACTATCCTGGACGATCTGGGGGAGAAGGAGCAAAGCGTGAAGCTGGAGATTTGCTTTCTGCCCATTGAGGAAGAGCAGCGTAAGGATGCAAGCTTCAATTATATACAGTTTTTTTCCATACTCGGGAATGATATCAGGCAGGAAACAGCAGAAAGCCTTTTGAAGTTTATTAATTATTTAAATACTGTGCTTCCTATTGGAAACATTGCGCTTGGAGAAAATGATAAGATATTATGTATGAAGTATCGGTTTCCTTTATTGCAGAATATGAACAAAGAGCAGGTTATCATGATGATGGATGCTGTGCTCGCAGTATATATTCATACGCTGGACACTTATACGGACGCGATAACCGAAGTGGCTGCCGGGCGGCTGGGAGCGGATGAGGCGATACGGTACTGCATATCGGGAGATAACCGCGGGGAGAGGCAATAGTATGGGTGTGAGAAAGGAACTGGAGAAAAGACTGCTCGACAGGATTGCTCAGGAGCTTGGGGCCCTTGGGTTTTCAACAGAGACCGTCCTGCCGGAAGGAGAACGCAGGGAGGCAGTTTTGCTGATTTCCCCGGAAAATCTGGGAGACAGGGAAGATAAGCTTCAAGTGGAAGCCTCCTTTTTGCCAAGAAAAGAGGAAGAAATAGAGCAATACGGCTACAATGTCCTTCAGCTTTTTTCCTGCCTGAGGGAGAGCCTTTCACCGGGCACCTGCAATGAACTGGCCCGTGCCGTTTTGAGGCTCAATCCCAAAATTCCGGGAGGAGCCCTCGGCATAGATGAAAGGAAAAAAATGCTGTATTATAAAAGCAGCATTATCCTCACTGACAATATGGATGAGCGTGTCGGGTATTCCTTGATTGAGATTCAGCTGGGCATCTTTCTGAATACCCTCGACAGATGTAATGACGTGCTGATGGATATTGCGGATGGGCGCAGAACGGCAGATGAGGCCATCAAAAAAAGGCTGATATGATATTCCGCCGCCTCCATAACGGGGCTATGGTACCTGGATGGCAGCCTGTCCGGGAGTCGCAAAATCTATTACACCGCCATAGGCACACATCAGCTTTGAGGAAGCATTCAGCGCAGGCATATTGCCAATGAGGACTGTTGGTGAGCCGGGAACCCACGGCGCAGGTATCGTGGGCGTACATGGCTGCGGTGTAAGAACGCCCCAGGCTGCCGCGGTTGCAGACGCCACAGCTGGATTTGCCATACTGCTGCACATGCCGAACGGCGGGATATTGGACATGGGCTTGTTATCCATGATTGTTGCGATAGGCTGGGTCGTCATGACTTTTTTTTCGGGCAATACTATAAACGTAGACGGAGCGGCTCCGAAAGTGCATTTCATATTAGCGCCGCCGCAAACACAAATTCCCATAACTAAAAATCCTCCGATTTTTTATATTTAAAATTCAAATGTTTCATCAAAGTGAGATATGCGGCCTTCCACAAGAGTTATTCCTCTGAAACAGGTACTTGTACCGTCCGAAGCGTACAGCTCAATCTCCTGTATGGATGCTCCTCCTTCAGAATCCGGAACGACCGGGATGAGTACGCGGCCTGATGCGTCTGTTTCAGACGCAAATACACGTTTGGCCGGAAGGGCTTGAGATAAAGCTATTTCCGGTTTTTCTCCGATTTCATAGGAGGTGTTGTCAAGGCGGCGAAGTACCTTAAAAACAAAGGGCGCGTCTGATTTGTTGTCTGAAGCTATTGCAAAGGTAAGTCCTGTATAATCAAGGCCTGTTGGGTTTGTAAGGGAAATCCGGCAAGTCTGTCCCATTGTTTGAAGAGCTTTAAACTTGACTGTGTCATTCCGGTAAGGAGCATGAAGCTCAACGGCAAGTCCTTTGACGCCATTTCCATTGTGGCCGGTAAAGCATGCACTGTATGCGGTGTCGCCGTTCTTCAGCGGATAATTTACTCCCGGCTTGAGCCGTACGGTCATAACAGGATTTTTTTTATCCGGACAGGAAAGGTCTGAAACAGTAAAATCACAATAGCAGGGCGAGCAAATGGTTATCTTCTTATTTTGCAAATCAACAAGATCTGTTAAAACGAAAAGGCCTTCAGGCTTTCTGACGGGTGAAAGCCTCTTTCCATCTGCAAAGAAGAAAAATGTCGGTTCTTTTAGCAGCTTTCCCGTGAAGTCGTCTATAAGCCGGAAAGCCACATTGACAGTATGCAGTGTTTTAGTCTGAGATACCATGACGCGGCTCCTTTCCATCAAGCTTCACTTTTATGCTTGTAACACGTTCAGGCTGCGAAATCCGGGTAGAATCGATAAGGATTGGAGCGGCCTTATAATAAAGAGCAAGCTTGGAGGTGCTTCCGGAACCTGAATTGCTCCATATCCTGCTCTTGTCCTCATAGGTCAGGAAGTGAGGCGACAGGGAGATAGCTTCATCAGAGGTTTCTGCGCCGGGCTGTATGTCGGAAATCTCAAATACAGAATTATCATGCAGCACCTGCATTACCCTGCATAAAATACGCTGTTCGACAATGGATTTTGACGCGATATTCGTAGTTGTGTTTACGGTAAACATATAAAAAAGGGTTACAGGCATGGGAGGAAACCGCTGTTGCTTTTCACCGATATTTACCATTTCATTCTGGGGATAATATCCGTCGGTTTGAATATCGTACAGGTGGATGCCAAGAAGGTACTCTCCCTTTTCAAAGGGAGGGCACAAAAGTATAGATTCCGGATTTTGAACCAATTCCGGGCACAAATTGTCTCGCATCAGCTTGACGATTTCATTGCCGAAATCTGCAATTATTGAATAATCAGCCATAAACCCACATCACCTTTCAAATTAACATGTATTATTTCATCAACCCGGCGGCCACCTTGTCCAATTTCTTCGGATAGATCAGCGGCTTTCCGCTCAACCCGGCCCGAATCCATGAAGAATTCAAGGCGTCAGCTGTAAAGGAAAGCGGAACGTAGAGCTTGCTGCTGGAGAAATGAGTACTTAAGGGCATACTTGTAAGCTTTTTGTCAATCGTGACACTGGAACTGTTTTTTGAAAAAATGATAGCAGACCGGCCGCTTGTAACAGAAGCAGTGCCGCTGCTCTGCTGCCATACATAACGTCGGCCCGAAATAGCGGCCAGTTCTTTGAGGTTTGCATAACCTTGTCCATTAAGTATTTTGTAATCATCTACGGTATAATCACTGCCTAGAGCCTTCAGCTGTGCCAAAGCATCCTCCTGCAGCGTTTTGATAAAATCTCCAAGCGCCGAAAACTCAGGGGTTTCTCCCAGCTTGTCAAGAAGCAGGGCTTTTAAAAGCTGGCCGTCGGCAGTATCGGAATCAATGCCTGATTGTAAAATAAGGCTGTCCAGCTTTTCCAGCAATGCATCCTGTAAAGCATCCGTGTCAGCTTCAATTTGTGAATCCTCATTGGATACTATCCCCAAAAGTGAATTGAAAAGCGTTTCGATTTTTGTCAGCTTGCCGGCATCCGTTGTTTTTCCCTTTGTTTCCGCATCCTCCAGTTTGCTTTGTACCTTAGGCAGTATTTTATTTAATAAAGAAAGAGAATTGGCTGGAATGGGCTTCGAAGCATTGAGCATATCGGATATTTCCTGCATTTTGGAGAGGGCGGAGGTAAAATCACTTTGACTGAGATATTCCTCCAATTCAGTAAACAAGTCGCTTACAGCGGCATTGTTGACAGCGGTAAGCCCATCTGTGGCGGAGTCCTGAATATCAAGCGCCGCGTTTATGGTGGAAAGCTGGTTAAGCAGGTCGCTGGCAGCGGCACTGTCTCCTTTATTCAAGGCATCTTCCAGTTTTGCTTCCAGCGCTGCTTTTTGTTCAAACAGCTTGCTTTGTTCTGCAGCCGCATTTTCGTAAATGTCGGCCTTTTTGGCAGCGAGTTCGTCTATTTCGGCTTTTATGGACTGAGCTCCGCTGAGGTTGCGCTCGTCAAGCGCGGAAAGATAATCCTGGGTAAGCTCCGAAATCTGGCTTTCCAAAGAAGAGAGGCTGTCGGAGAGTGTTGTATCCATTTGCTGCTGCTGAAGAAGGGCAAGCTCTGCGTTCAACCAGTCGATAAGCTGCTTGAGGACATCAACAGTATCATCCCGGGCATCATCCACGGGCACCTTTGAAAGTGCGTCAAGGCAGCTTTTGAGAACTGGAGAAAGGACGGTTTCCAATTGAAGGGCGTCCGATTCCCGATCCTTTATATAACCGATGATGGATTCGATGTCGGAAACCTGGGATGAAAGACCGGACACATGCTTTTTTTTCAGAGAATCCAGTATAATGGCCGACTCTCCGGTTTTTTTCGCCTGGGTGTATTCTGAAGAAATGCCGCCGGTACATGCGGCACACAGCTCTTTGGTCAGATCAGACAGCAGAGGCTTGAGTATTGAAAGCTCAAGAGGAATATCCAGCTTCAGGCCGCCAAGGATATTTTTTACCGACATGCATTTTTCAAGGCTTGAATCAGCCTTGTCGTAACTTGCCGCGATAGCTGAGGCGATCACTGCCTCTTCATATCCCGCCTTTGCCTTATTTAACGCTCCCGTGCCCTGGGAGCCGGACTGGCTGCCTTCCAGCTCCACAATCTTTTTGTTGACGGCGTCAAGACAGGTATAATAGGCAGCGGAAAGATCTGCTGCGGGTTTCGTCTTGTTATCGGCGTCAACAATTTTTGTTTCAACAAAGCTGATTTCTGTATTCAGCCTTGAAAGGACTTCTTTATAACACAGCAGTGTTTTTCCAGTATTCATGCTGCCTTTCAGGTCCACAACTGCATTTACCCAATCATCGCGCGTCTTTTTTTCCTTGAGATAATTTATATATTTTTCAAGAGCATCCATTTTGTCTATAACGGCTTTGCTTTCCTCCGAGCTGAAGGGAGTTATAATAATGCGTTCTATGGATTGCAGCTTCTGATTGTTTTCCCCGGTATTTTCATTTTTTATCGTTTCAATAAGCATATTCCTTCGGGTTTTGAGCTCCGCAAGTTCAGGAAGAGTTGAAAAATCCGAAGGGTCATTTATTTTGTGGATATCGACAATCATGCCGGTGGCGAGGTCTATTGTTTTACCGTCTTCCCTGGTCCAGTGTGTCAGTATCAAAGCATCGATTACCGTGTTTGCAACCGGCTTGCCCTCACTGGTTATATCTGAAAAGCCGGAGGCGCCGGAGATATCGTACCATGTCCCGTTGGAAAATTCGGACTTGTAATATGTTTTTGCCTGCAGGCTGCTGGTCGCACTGGCTGTGGCAACTGCCAGAAGCTCGGAGTTAAGAGCCTTGATGTGAATAAGATGCGTGCCGATGATAAGAGTACCTGAGGGAATATCCGCCGCGCCCGGTCGCAGCTGTGCGCCGTATGAAACAGCGGGCGCAAATAAAAACAGGCTGGTGGCCATGCTCAATATAAGAATAAAGGTCAGGAATTTTTTCAGGTATGTATTTTTCATTGCTGTTACCTCATTTCATTTTTATGACTTGCACATTCATATCATTTAAAATCAATGCATCTCCCAGCGAATTGCCGTCTGTGTCGAACAGCTTGAGCGTCAGATTTTCCATTGAGGAAAAGGTGATGGATAAATGGGAAACCGGCGTAGCGGCGGGAAATCTTGCATTGCCGATTTTGTCCCCGGAGGCTGTTGTCAACTCATAAAAACCTACATTCCATTTTTTATCAAAATCCAATGTAAGCTGGGAAGTGTAGTTGTCATTGTTTTTTACCAAAATCCAATTGCCCATCAGCGTGCCTGAAGCCGGAAGATCATTTGAAGCTGTCACGGTACCAGGACTGACAGGCTTGAGGTCAAGAGTGCCGGTATAATTGGCAGCATCAATTTCAGCGGTATATGTCAGTGTACTTTCCTTATACAGCTTGACAATGAGCTTTGTTGTGCCCTCGTATACGAGAGGCAAATGGGTGATCACACTGCTTATGGCGGTACGTGCTCCAATAAGGCTGCCGTCCTCGGTACACAGTTCATAATGGGTTGCTGCAATTTCGCTGTCTTCCGGTATGGAAATACCAAAAACAAATTTGTACTCGTTTATCAGGGTATTCATATACCACATGGGCTTTTCGGCATCCGCATCGGATGAAAGCCAGGAAAGGCCTGAATCATATTTACCGGCGGGAGCCAGTGAAACTCCCGACAACAGCTTTGTTACCGCGCCTGACGTGGTGAAATCAAAGCTTGCCAGAGCTTTGTTATAAGCGATCAGGGAAGACAGCATTGCGTTTTCAAAAGACAGGATATCGTTTTTGGCGCTTTCCACATCCATAAACGAAGCGTTTCCTGTAAGATTCAGCTCTTTTAGCTGGTTATACCGGAGCTTTGCATTGTCAATTCCGCTTAATGAATCTTCATAAGCGCTCCATAACTCCAGCAGGCTGTTAAAACTGTCTTCTACCTGAGCGGTCAGATCCTTGCGGGCCTCTTCCTCTTCCTTCACTGCTTCCGCTCTGTCCATAAGCGACACGTAAAGTGCGTACTTCTGATCCTCAAAGTAGCGTATACCGCTGTATTCGCTGCGGAACCATTCCTTTGGAATATTGATTGTAATAAATAATATCCGTATGGAATAATAGCCGGTATAAGGTTCTTCAATGCTTTCCAGAGCGGCATCATACTTTTCCTGAAAGGTAAGAAAATCAATAGGGCCATTTTTGGCTATTTCACTTTCAATTTCACTTACCTTGGCTCCCCAGCGGCTGTTGTATATATTGCGCAGTGTTGTAACCTCTGTATCCAGGGTTTTGCGGGTCAATTCGGCCTGATAGACCTTATAGTCATTTTTTAAAGCATAATCGGTTATTTCAGTTAATTGCTTTCTTTCCAGTGTGAGTTTGGAAAAGTCCTTACTGAAGGTGTAGCCATTGGACACATCTACGTTTATTATCTTTGAAAGCTTCTTTTTATTATTTTCAAAACGAAGCAAATTGCTTTGGTAATTCTTTTCCAGAGTCGGAATGCTGTTTTTTATTTCTTCAACGTCATCTTTGCTTGCCTTCCCAAGGATATAATCACTGCTGAGGCGAAGATAAGTGCTTTTCGCCGTGGCAAGGCGGCTTTCCTGCAAGGTGCAGTTTTCCATAATCTCAACAACATTAAAATAAGCCGTTTTAGCTGACATGACGGCATTATACCTGGAGTATTCCAGCTTCCTGTTAAGAGCGTCAAGCTCCGCCTGTATTTTAGGCACCTTCATTACAAGCTCCAGCTCTTTTGGAAGGGCGTGCTCTGTAGGAAATTTGATATCAAAAAGAAGAGAAAACTGTATGGTGCTTTCTTTCCACCGGATATCCTTTATTGCCTGTATAGCCTGTTTCAGCTCTATGTTTTTCAGCTTGATTTCACTTTTCGTTTTTCGTATGGCATAGTTAGTATTGACCGAGGAGCTGACAGCCTGGTTCAGGGTAAGCACCTGAGGATATGCGGCGGCTTTGCATATATTGCCGGGAAGAACAATCGCAAGCGCAAGCACAAGCAAAAATAGCAGAAACCTTTGTTTCATCATATATCCCACCTGTAGTACAGGAATTTGCCTCCCTTTTTATCAAAAAACAGGGTCAAGGCAAAACCCTGATATTCATAACATGCCAGATACAGCTGTAAATCTTCATCAGCAGCAGTGGAAATCGAGACATCCTCGTCGGCAGTTTCGGAAATTGAGGCATCCTCGTCAGCAGCAGTGGAAATCGAGGCATCCTCATCAGCAGTTTCGGAAAATGATGCATCCTCGTCAGCTGCAGTGGAAATTGAGGCATCCTCCTCTGAAGTTTCGGTATATAATGTATCCGCCTCTGTAAGAACACCTTGCTTTGAGAGGGATTCAAGGGCAATCAGATCCTCGCTGAGAGGATAGCTGCAGCCTTCATATATCGGAACGCCCAGCAGGGACTCAAGACCGGAAGATGCTTTTGAGTCCGCAAGTCCTGCCGGCATGGTATTGTCATAAACCATTACCGAGCTTACCGTAGACTCCGTCAGTTCTTCCGTTTCAGCTTCATTACTTAACAGGGCTATTTTCATCTCACTATAAGTCAGGCTTGCTGATGTATTCCCGGAGTATGCCACGACAGGCGAATCGGGAAAATAATTGCCCAGCTCTGAGGTGGGAAGGGAAAGAAAGTATACATAATCGGGAAGGCCTTTAAGGAACTGACCGGTGAATTTGCTTCTGCCTATAGAGGAATAAAGTGTTCCCTTGCCTTCATACAGGCCGTTCACGAAACTGCCGCTATAAACCATGCGCGAGGTGGCAGCATCATAAAGAGTCCCTTCTCCTGAAAAGACGTTGTCTACGAAAGCGCCTGTGTACAAAACAGAGCCGCTTTCATTGTACAAAACTCCGGCGCCATTATAAAGGCCTGCTTCAAACATGCCTTCATACCTGGTTTTCCCTGAGGGATAATAAAGCTTGCCGTTGCCGTTGTATTCATTATTCGCAAAACCACCCGAATAGAGTAGTGAGCCATGGGTATCATAAAGCTCTCCGCTGCCGCTGTATTCATTATTGACAAAATCACCCGAATAAAGCAGTAAGCCATCGAAATCATAAAGCTTGCCCTTGCCGGTACAGAGGCCTTTTTCAACGGCGCCCTCATAAACAAGTTTTTTGCCGGCTGAAAGGATTCTTGTCGTACCGCTGAAGGCTTCCAGGTCAGGGTCGTTGTAAACGTACTCATATACCCTGGCCACTTCTGTTGATTGGTTGGAAACCGTTGTGCTAAAAAACTGAAAATAAATCACAGGAGCGAGACAAATCAACAAAACCAGCAATATTACCAGCTTTTTATATATTCCCAGCCTTCCGGCATAGAAATAATCGGTGGCTTTTTGCGGACGCAGCACAAACAAGCCTCTCAAGCCTGAAGAAATCCTTAGCAGCACTTTGGTCAACAGCAGCTTTAGATTTGTTTTTTGCTTCAGCGTATAGACATATTTATAGATCGGAAGAAAAAGAGTTCGCTTTGCACGTTCAACAACATATATAAATGGATTTTCCTTCATATGCCGCAGCGCCTTTCATCGTTTTATAGGTATTTAGTGAGAGCCAGTTCGGGAACTGCTTCATCCGACTGCCTGCAGAGTACATCGCATTTGAACAGAAACCATCTGGCTACCGTATCCTTCGGATTTATTCGGATAACCTGGGCAAACAAATTCCGTGCTTTGTAAAAATTTTGCTGCAAATATTCGAGAATTGCTGTTTTAAATATTTCAAGAGTCTGTTTTTTGCCAATCAGCACATTGGGCTCGTCGCCGTCAAAAAACTCATATAACCCGATTTGTGTCCGGCCATCACTGTCAAGCATGTAGCCAATATAGCGATGATTGTATTCGCCAGGCCCGGAAAGCCCGTCATATGCATTTTGCGTTACAAGAATGGAGCACATAAGCTGGTGCTGCAAGTTGTCAAGGGAATAGATCACATCACTGTTTTCTGCTACTACAGCAGAAGAATACCTGTTTTCTTCACCGACTATTCCATAAATGCAGGAGGTAGTGTGTATGTAGAAGCCTGCGTCCACCACCTGCCAGCTTTTTGAGGATATTGAGCCGCTTTTTGCAGAAAGCTCGGATCTTATGCAAATGGCGGATTGAAGAGCATTTTCGGGATTGTTTTGAAACAGGACTGTCAGCCTGTCTGCGTTATAGGATTGCACAATACCGGAATAATTGCTGGAATTACTGCTGATTATTTTATAAATCCGGTTGATAAATTTGAAAGTAGTCTCAGGAGATAAATCGGAAGTGGTTTTTTCGAAATTCCTGATGAAAGCATTCATTATTGTCATTTTAGTGCTTACCTGATCGCCAAGCTTGATATCAAGGATTGAATTTTTGTTAAGCAGTAAATAGGTGTCCGGAGGGACAAGCTTGCTATAGGCCTGATTTAGATTTGTGAGCTTGCCGAACTGGATGCTTAGCTCGGACGACAGTTTGTTGAATACGCGGCTGATATCGGCAACCTCGTCATTTGCCTTTATTTTTGCCAATGCGCCATAATTGCCATTGTAAACGGATACTACAGCTTCTTTTAACAATGCAAGGGGATGAAGCAGCAGCTTCAGTGCGATGAAAAAAGCAAGTAAAACGGCAAGGGAGACTGCGGCGCCTGACAGGAGCATTAAACGGGAAAGGCTGAGTATGGAGGACTCAAGATCCTTTGAATTGATTCCCGTTTCGAGCATGCCTGAAATATCACCGGCAGAATTAAATATCGGGTAAATGGATACGGTCCATATACCCTGTATATCCTGAATTGTACCCGTAACCAGGTTCTTTTTGTCCAAAGCGGTATGGTAAAGGCTCATAGACTGCTGGGAGTAAAGGCTGTCAAGCGGAACAAAGCAAGGCATGTCGGCAGAGACGGCAGTATATATCCGGCCTTTTTCCACTTTCATGAGTACGCAGTACAAGCCTGAATAATCTGTACTGGCAGGAAGAAATTCACTGTAATCCGACACACTTGAAATAGAGCGGAGTAATTTGTCATATGCGGGAAGCAGCATATCCTGAGGCTTGTTAATCTGGGAAAGCAGGTCGGTGTCAACATTCTGGGCGACAAAGCTCCCTACATTTTTAACAAGTCCTGTCCTTTCTGCTGTGATCGACTTGTCAAATATGTGGATTGCAACCTCTGAAAATAGGAGCAAAGCCAATATTACAATTGGAAGCACAAAGGTAACCAGCTTCATCAGCAGAGTCGGTCTGCGGCGGTATACAAAACGGAATAACAGTATCAGCCCTAAAACCGGAAGCAGGAAGGCCAGTGCTGACAGCATCGTTTTCACGGTATTGAAAAGCAAAACATTTGAAGAAAGTTTGAGATTGCGCAATTCTCCTGTCGCATCAGGCATATCTGATTTAAGGGAGGAAAGGATGCTGCCGCTATCAATGTCCATAACTATAGAATCACTGCTGAAGATTTCATTGAAATGAAGCCTGTTTTCATTATCAATGCGAAGGCTCATTGGAAAGCTGCGGCCCGAATATTCCTTTGAAGGAAACAGGAGCCTTGAGGAGCCATGGGAATCTATATGGAAGATTTTAGAATCTGCCGTCTGTACAAGTAAAAAATCCTTTCCGCATAAAGCGGTATTAACAATTGAGTTCTCGGACAATTGGTATTTCAAGAGAATCTCCGGATCGGCATGGATATCTTTTGAGGCTTTGCCGATCTCCAGACGGTAAAAAACAACCGTCTTCATATCCTCACCTACCGAAGTAAAATAAAGATAATCTCCGCACGGATAAATATACTGTATATATTGGTTGGCGGAGGGGTCCCGGGATTCCAGACCAAGCTCCAGCAGCGTTTCAGGGTGGGCTTCGTTTGAAGCGGTATCGAAATAGACAATACTGCTTGAAATAAATCGGTTGGACCGGTTATTCAGTATATTCTTTACCGAATACACGCGGTTCGCAGCTTCATCCACAAAGATATCTCCGAAAAGAAGCATCGTATCAGCCGTATTCCTGCGGGCAGAATAATAACAATCAATAACATTACTGCTGTTTACGCGCATGAAGTTAATCCTGGTACTGGTGTTTTCGAGCATATAGAAGAGGCCTCTTGAATCGACGGCACTACTGCCGGAAGATTCTGAAATATCAGGAACTGCGGATATATTATAGATATAGGATGCGGTAAAAGTTAGCAACAGCATAACAATAATTAAAATTATCCTAATCCGTTTCATCAATAATCTCCTGTTTGTCGGTATCTTCCGGAAGATTCACAGATCCGATTTTTTCCAGCCCCTTATACGCAGGCTTTACTTCAGACGAACTCAGTGCGGATACAGCCGACCTGCTCCGCAATTCAGAGATGCTGTACAGTACGGATGCGCCTATAAGCAAGACCAGAATACCTGTCTTAACTGCTGAGAGAATGTATTTTTTTTTGTTGGAATAAGTCCGCTTTATTTTATCCGGCAGGCTTGTATTTATCTCCGCGTCTGGAGAAATTCTTTTCAAATCCGCGTAAATAGCCCCAAAGCTTGCAAAGGATTTTCGTTGAACCTTCACTCTGAAAAGTTCTGCTTCATGTGAAATGCTATTTTTACTATTTGTGAGAATCCTTAATAAAATTTCAGCGGCTTTATTAATAATGTACTGCATATCAAGTTCGTCCGGCAGAAGCTGGAAATCCAGAAAAAAGTTGAAATAAACCCGGCCGTCCCGTCTCAGATTCAGGTTGTATTCCTCCAGCAGGAAAAAAAGTATTTCTACGGGAAGAGGAGTTGATATAAGCTCTGCAAGAAGATTTTTAGCAATATTCAGCCTGTCGGAAAAGTGCCTGCAATAAAGCGGCTGATAATAGAAAAGCCTGTTTTCCTTGTTGTAGGGAAATATCAGCGCAAGCTGGGAGTCAACGGTGGTCAGCTCGAAAAAATCATTCATGGAAAAACCGGAAAAATTCCCGGAGAACACCTTTAAAAGCCGGGTGTGCAAAGCACGGTCCTTCAGCCTGACTACAGTATAAAAGCCTGAGTCGTCCCTTGTCATGCTCCTGCACACAAGGACTTCGTTCGTCTCATTACTTAAAACTGTGCGGATTTCTTCATAGCTTTTAACCGGAGTTTGTATCATTAATTGGCTCCTTTCTCTTTAACGACGACAAATGCCGATGCTTTCAGAGAAGGATTGGAAATGCTTTGTACATTCACCTCATATACCCCCTCTTTGTTTGGGGCTGTGTATATGCCATTTGGTTCTACCGTTCCGCCATTGTCTTCTACAACACTCCAAATGCAGGGCGTTTCATCGGTATTGCAGAAAATTGCCTTAAAATATGCCGTTTCCCGCGGAGCAATAACAATTGTATCCGGTTTGACAAACAGGCAGATGTCCTGACGTGATTCAGATATGCCCATTGCCGGCGCCGGTGTTTTAAAGGCATGCCACTTGATCTTCACATAAAGGGAGGTTGTTGTTTCAAGGAGCTTCACTCCAACCACAAACGTACCTCGTTCCTCATAATTCAGGGCGCATAGTTCATAAGCGGGGAGATGGGCGTCATAATCCGAGCCCTTAAAAATATCCGGATTTCCATAAGCGGTAAAATTGCCGCGGGACAGCTTTTCGTTGACAGAAGCAGCTTCAATTCCCAGAACAATAGTGACGACTCCTTTCCCCAGTCCGTGCATGATTTCGTCCGAATAGAATTTCTGCCTGGGGTGTGGGTTGAAGCCAAGGGGAATTTCGATGATACCTGATGAACTGCCAGGCTCTTTCGACTGAGAAAAATCGGCGGTGCTTTTTTGTGTTCCGGAATCAGCTGATATACCCTGGGATGGACCGGTTCTATCCAGCGGAGGGAAGAAGGCGCTTAGCTGATTATCCAGGCGCAAAAGCTGGGGATTATAGATATATTGATTAAAGGGCATTGATTTTAAAGCTTCAATGATATAGGTGGTGCTTGAACGGAAGATTTCAATACGTGAGAGGTAAATGGGCGAATGATATCTGCTGCCGGAAATTTCGTCCGCCGAAATGGAGAAATATTTCCCTTCTATCATCTCGGGCAACTCTGCCTGCACGACATTGATCTCAAAATTGATTGCCTCTTTCACGGAAGATATGCTTTTTTGAGAGGTGAATTTAATACTCTGCGGGAGTATGGACATGCCGGCCTCTGCCCTGACACTGCCCGGCGGTATCACAGTATAGGTAAGAGTATGCTTGTCACTCATTTCTGCCGGCGTATCATTAAAGCAGACATGAATGACACCGGAACCATCGGCTGTGTTAAAATAGGGTGTATCAATAATATATTCAAAGGACAAATCTGAAGCGGTTATATGCTTTTCAATGTCTACAGTGATATTGAAGGGCCTTGAAGCTGAGACGGTACGGGGGACACTCTGGGTGACAGTGATATCCCTGTTGGAGAATATGACTTTTCGCGAGATGAATTCATTTATTAAAGAGTATGGTTCCGTGTCCGGCTCCTTGTCGGTAACAAACAAGCGGAAGGATTCCTTTACACGGTTAAATTCCGAGGTGCTTTTAGCAGTATCACCCAGGGTATGGGCAATAGAATAAACCGGATCGTGTAATTCTTCATTGTATTCTATGCAAAGATATAAAACACTGCCTGACGTGTTCTCATAACCGTCTATGCCGGACAGCTTGCGAAGGACTGATTCATTTACGACAATTTCCCTGCCGGTACTGTCAATTGCCGCACCTGCTTCTATCATAACGGAGCTGTCATCAACGCCGTATGTATTCAGGCCGCATATTACACCGCTGCCAAAAAGGGATTTGCTGAGGAATCTTCTCTTGTCATTCATGTACTTTTGTTCCAGCTCAAAATCTGCAACAGTAAGAAGCTTGCCATAAAAAAATTTATTTCTCTCAAAAGGCTGGTAGTTTAAATTTTTCAAATATATCATACCTTTCATACTGATTTTTGTTTTGCATAATTCGTCATAAGTTGTATGTTCCACCGGTGCGAACGCAAATGCAAAAAATAGATAAACAGCGTGTATAATAAGAAAATTTGCTGTACTTATTATAGATCATGCGGAGAATGAGAAATATGAAAAAAGGATGAATTGTGGATTTGAAAGGATAAGAAGTATATGGATAATGACGAAATGTGACCGAAAAAGGGAATGCTTTGTATTATAACTTGTCTATTATGCGATTGTCGAATTGAATCATGCTGCCCGATTGTGGCGCTTATATTTCCCAATCGGGCAGATATTTCTTCGTGCTTTCCAGCATTTCATCAAACAGCTTCCTCGCAGATGTCAAATCCAGGGTAACCAGCGGGTCATTGATAAATGCGCTGAAGGCCATTTCCTTATCCCGGTTCAATGCAGCGTGCAGAATGGTTTCCTGACTCAGCACCTGTCTCATGACAAGGCTTTGAACTGCATTGGGCAGCTTGCCCGATACTACCGGAGACAGACTGTCTCTTGAAAATACGGAGTTTGTTTCCACCACACAGCCCAAAGGCACATCCTCCATCTGACCCCTGTTCGGTGCATTTACATTTGTGATGAGATCCCCAAGACCCAGCAAGGCTTTTATCTGGCGGATACCTTCCTCGCCTGATTTCTTCAGGGCGACTTCTTCTTCACCGCTGACCAGCCGTTTGCTCTTTTCCTTTAATTCCAACTGCCTTTCTTTTCTCCAACTGACAGGAGTCAGGCTGAATTTCCAGGATTTTATCGTTTCCGGATCTTTCAGATACCAGGGTGGCAGGAATTCTGCCAAATGTCTGTCACCTGCAGCCGCTGCAATGCCATAGCGCTTGAACAGGTCGAATTTGACCCTGTTGGCGGAGGAAAAAAAGCTGTTCATCCAATGCTCCTTTTCTGCATCTTCAAAACCGCTCTCATAATATTTGTCCGCAAATTCGCCGTATAGGGACAGAAGGTCCATTCCCTTGTAGGAAGCTCTGTCTATCCATGTAAAATGATTGATACCAAGCACGTTCACCTTGATTTCATCTCTCTGGGCGCCCTCGATATCCTTCATATCCTTGAGCATTTTTATAAAGAGGTCCTGCGTACCAAATACTTCATGGCAGCAGCCAAAGGCTTTGACCTGCGGGAACACTTCATACAAGGTGCGTGTGCAGAGTGTCATCGGGTTCGTATAGTTGATGATCCATGCCTTCGGGCAATAATCCCTGATTCCCAGCGCGATGGTTTCAAACATCGGTATTGTCCTGAGCGCCCTTACAAGTCCTCCGGGACCTGCGGTATCACCAACGGACTGATAGATGCCATATTTCTCCGGGGCATGAACGTCGGACTCCATTTCATCGAAGGTGCCCGGCAATATGGATATGATGACCAGATCGGCATCTGTCAGGGCTGCTTTGAGCGTATGTACCGCTTTGTATTTCCATTTGCTTTTTGCGTCGGAATGAGAGGATATTCTGTTACCGATGATTTCGTTACTTTTTGCAGCGTCAAAATCCAGGTCGTACAGGGTAACCTTGCCGGACAACTGCTCCTCTATCGCCAGATCGCCCATGAGGTTCCAGGCCCAGCCTCTGGATCCGCCGCCGATATAGGCCAGTTTCAGATCTTCTATCGTATTTTCGTTATACTTCACTGGTATGCTCATCTCCTGTTATGCAGAGTTATCTGATTTATATAAGAAGCACATATCTATAATACAGCAAACGTATGCGAAAATCAGCACATTATTTGCCCTTTTTACCGGATGCGAAACAGGTATTTTATATGTTATAATTTATTAAGCAGGGCAGGCAAATGTACTATGTAGAAGTCAGTGATTTCAAGAACGGCTTTCTGCACATTGGATACGAGGAGGATGACTTATGAATCATATGAAATTGACGGTACAGGATTACACGATGAGCATATCTAAAATAGTACTGGGTACCGATTACTTTGGCACTACAGTTCCTGAGAAAACAGCGTTTAAACTGCTGGACATTTTTGCCGATACCGGGGGGAACTGCATAGACACAGCCCGTATGTACGCTTCATGGCTGCCGGATGGCAACGGGGCCAGTGAGAAAACAATAGGGAAATGGTTGAAAAACAGAGGAAACCGGAATAAGATGGTCATTTCGACAAAGGGAGGGCATCCTGCTCTGGATCAGATGGATCGTGGCAGGCTTTCCATGAAGGAAATTGAAAGCGACCTGGATGAGAGTCTGAGAGCACTTTGTGTAGATCACGTTGACTTCTACTGGTTACATAGGGACGATGTTACACGTCCTGTGGAAGACATTATGGAAACCTTGACAACATTGATTGCCAAAGGGAAGGTGCGAGCCGTGGGCTGTTCCAATTGGAAGACAGAACGGACGGAAGAGGCCAATGATGTAGCTTTGGCTAATGGATTGGCATCGTTTTCGGCTGCCCAAATCCAATGGAGCCTTGCGACATCAACACCTGAGGCGCATGATGACCCTACCATTGTCTGCATGGATGGGCATGAATATGCCTGGTATCTGAAGGAAAGCTTCCCGGTGTTTGCATACTCTTCCCAGGCAAAAGGCTTCTTTGCACGCGCCGCGGCTCTGGGCCTGGATGCGATCAACAAGAAGGCGTATACGCGGTTTTGTACTCCGGAGAACATTGCGCGGCTGGATCGGGTAAAGGAGTACGCTCTTCAGACGGGTTTAACGCCATCCGCAGTTGCGCTTGGGTTTATTTTGTGCAATCAGGTTCCTGCGGCAGCGATCGTAGGCTGCAAAAACGAGGAACAGCTTGCCGACTCCCTGACAGCTGCGGAGGTTGAGCTGCCGCGGGATGTGGTAAATTGGCTATACAATGGGTAATCTGGTCAATAATGAAAATTGCAGGTACATCGAGCCCCCGCCTTGCAGGTGAGTGACACATTATATTCAAGTGGAATTGCTCCAATTGATGCTGAAAGGAATGTTACGGGAGAAAATAACATTGAAGTTTTATTAAATATAACAAAATATTCTTGTGTAGACGTTAAAATAACAGAACATCAGGAGGCGAATTTAGCCACCTGATGTTTGAAGAGAAATCCGGTTAAATTTTAATAGGTGATGTCATATTCCCAGTTCGCTTAAATGTCTGCCCAGATGCTTTTGAAGAGCATTGTAATATTCTGATTCGTACTTGTTCAGCAGGGCATAGATATCGTCTCTGAAGGTGCTTGTTCCGTCGGCATTTTTCGCAAGCAGAATCAACCCGTAAGTGATGTGCAGGACCTGCCTTGCGTCATTCATATCCATTAGTCCGGGCAGCTCCTTATCTGTGAGCTTTTCCAGAGCAGGGATATTCTCGGGTTTTGCACTGATATGATAGTACTTTTTCGCTTCATTCAGATGCTCAACGGCAAATGTATGCATTTTTCTATACAGGGCCGGGTCTTTAACGGCAATGACCCTGACAGCTTCCAGCCAGTTAGTGCCTGCGGTTTTCAGGTGATATTCCCCTTTTGTCCTGTCTCCGATAACAGGGAATACGCTGAATTTATCGCTTCCTGAATGGATACTCAATTTATAACCCAGCTTTTGGGCAATAATAGTGTGCACCTCAAACTCTTTTGTAAATAATGCGATATCACCGATATAGTCGATTCCCTTTTGGAACTCGCCGCAGAACCTGGGCGCGAGGCTGGTGATGCGCACCCCTGCATTTAGCAGTTCTGCCGCTACAAAGTAATGAGATTGCGGTGTAGTCGACGTAAGCGTTTCATCAATGGACATTTCAAAGTCGATGCTTCTTCCGCAGTCCTTAATGACGTTGTTATAGATGTCGATCGTATAATTGATTGCTTTGAAATAAATGAGAACGGTCCTTTTAAATTCTTCAGATAAGAAATGAATTCTGTGGGAGCTGTCCAAAGCAACTTCCTTGTCCAGATACTTTGCTTCAAGCCTCTGCCTGTCTTCAGTTTTCAGGGCTGCATAAAGACTGTCCACTTCCGTTGCGCCAAGGTCAGGAATGCTGTTGTCAATGTGTTCCGAGCAGTCCAGCGTTATCATTGTAAAGCCGCAATCGATCGCCATCTCTACTTCTGCGGCGGTCTTCAGATGATCTCCGTCTGCGCCGAAACCGAGCGTGTAGCCTTCCTGGAATACTGCCCATGAGGCGGCTGCAAGCACGTCCTTATAGGTTCTTCCGGTCAGGTTGAGTTCGCGTATGGATTGCTGCGCCAGGACAGGGAAGACCTTCTTACCCTTTATTGTCCGGATATGCCCGGCGGAAGCTAATCCAAGCCTGTCTCCAAATCCGACGGTGATAGCTTTGCCGTGATGATTGGTGGGGTTTGTAAAAGAAAACAGTTTCCTGAGCACTGCACAGTTTTCATTACTCAGATCACAAACCTTTACTTTCCCATTGGAAAGCAGTTGTTCACTGCCTGTAAATTCATTGATTGATTCACCTTCACCGCAAATCACAAGCTTTTTTATCCCCTGGATCACAGCGATAAAGTAGGTGCAATTGTTTGATTGGATGATGGAGTCGGTGTATACCTGATAAGTATCAAAATCCCCCGTTATTTGTGCTTTGACCTGCGCTGGACTTTTTCCATCCAGAAACATGGAACAGACTTTTTCCCAATTAGCCATAAATGACCCCGCCTCTCTTTCAATATTCCACTGCGTGTATATACTTAGAATTTGTTCTTGTCCGCCCACAATCCAAGAGCCGGGTTGCTGATAAAATAGATTTCTTCGCCGTCTTCCATTTTATTATACCCTTCCTTCAGTTTCGTGGGATCATATTTTTTAGTTGCTTCCTTAAGAGACATGTATTTGAAGTTAACACCTTCGACTTCCTCTTTTGTGAGATGCTCAACGGCGTAGGTTATCGAGAACCTGCCTTCGGAGGAACCGTGGATCAAATGAGCCGCTGCGGAAAGATTCTGCTGAAGGTCCTCATTAACCTTGTACAATTGAAGAATTTTTTTGCTTCCGACATAGCCGTACTTTCTAATCAGGAGATCGATTGTGTCATCTTCTCCAAACCTTTTCACAGCAGGAGCGAGGACGATCAATTCTCCATCGTCGGCAATCGCCATTCTTGTCCTGTAGATGGATTTATTTCCAAGCCAGGTGCTTTTGAATTCTCTAGGGTCAAGGTATACCACTACTTTCTTAAATGGCTTCTCTATAAAGTTCAGGTTTTTTTCCTGACTGAGCTTTACTGCTTCTTCAAATACCTTGCGTTCTCTTCCGATGAAAAGTCCTTCTATCGCCAGTTTACCCCCACTAAAGGTGGTTGCGGTAAGGACATACAGGAGCGGAGCCTTCTTCAGAAATTTCTCTTCCGCATAGTCAAACACCCTGCGAACAGGAGAAAAGTCTCTGCCCATCATTTTCTCCATGCCGTAAACTGCACCGAGCATGTGGGACTTGTTGATAATGTCCTTGCCGCCGCAGCCGACGAAGATGTTTTTATTGAAATTGGCCATGCCGACGACTTCATGGGGAACTACCTGGCCTATTGAAATGATCAGGTCGTAGGAAGGATCGATCAGGCGTTTATTGACTTCTACATCGATGGAATAATCAAGCAATCCGCCGGATACGGAACTGACGAATTCGCCGGGAACCTCGCCAATTTTTACAATATCTTTTCTCCAGTTATGTTCAATGATACATGCCATCGGGACACTGTCTCCGAAAAACTCCCGGCATTCAGGTTCAGTCATGGGAGCATGGGTTCCCAGAGCCGGCATGATATCCACCTGACAATGATCCTTGAGCATATTGTAATACATGGCGGTTATCTTTCCGGCGCCGGAATGCATTCTGGTCAGGTCAGGCGGGAGGAGCAGCACTTTTTTAAGACCTTCCGCCATATTTTTTATGGATTCCTCTAAAGCAGCCGATACCTGAGTATCTGTAAGTCCGCTCGGAGTTGTGCTTTTTGTTATTATTTCAGTCATCAGGAAATACCTCCATTCAGAATCTCAGGGAATTGAGCCCCCTCGAATCGCAGTTGTGAAATTCACTAGTGAATTAGACATAGGCAGGGCAATTCACCACGTAAATTGCACCGGTCAGGAATAAAACTTTGCTATGCCCCATTATTCAGAGTCTCAGAAGCGCTGAGCCTCTTGATTCAGAGATACGACGCTCCATACTCCATTCGTGTAAAGAATTGCGGCATCCGCAGATAAAACGAATGCCGCCTCTTAAGGTTAGACTCCTGAATAGGCTGAGAATCCGCCGTCAACAGGGATTACCGTACCGTTTACAAAGCCGGAGGCGTCATTGCTGACAAGCCAGAGCAGTGTTCCGATCAGTTCCTCACTCTCTCCGAAACGGCCCATCGGAGTCATGTTAACAATCTTATTGGCTCTTTCCGAGTAGGAGCCGTCTTCCTTGATCAGCATCGCCCTGTTTTGATCGGTTATGAAAAATCCAGGTGCGATTGCATTTACTCGAATCCCAACCTTTGAAAAATGAACTGCCAGCCATTGAGTGAAATTGGATACTGCTGCCTTTGCCCCGCTGTAGGCAGGAATTCTGGTCAGAGGACAAAACGCATTCATGGAGGAGATATTGATGATTACGGCTCCATCCTGATTTATCATGTCTCTGGCAAAGGCCTGTGTCGGCATCAGTGTGCCCAGAAAGTTCAGGTTGAACACAAATTCGATTCCCTTTTGGTCCAGATCAAAGAAGGTCATGACGCCTTCCGTTTTTGATTCAAGATCCTCTTTAAACAAGTAATCCTTTGTAGTAGTGCCTTTGGGGTTGTTGCCGCCTGCGCCGTTGATCAGAATGCCGCAGGGCCCGAATGCGTTATTTACGGTTTCTCTGGCGGCCTTGAGACTTTCCGCGTCGAGTACGTTTGCTCCAACGCCGATCGCCTTGCCGCCTGCTTCGATGATCTCTGCAGCCACCTTATCGGCTGCT
>WSSedL1CaDRAFT_10000554_pt1 | contig 26035 bp, 18 predicted proteins | sample WetSurSL1Cattail_FD_9464 | JGI IMG/M metagenome (IMG submission 9464)
CCCATCGGGCTTCAATATATGATTTTTAAAAATCAGATCAGGAATTTCCTGTAACTTACTTAGCTCGTATGGCGGATCAGCAAAAATCATATCAAACTGCAAATGGCAGCTATTTATAAACCGAAAAACATCGGTTTTCATCAATGATAAATTATCCACTTTCAGTTCTGTGCAAACCTTGCGAATAAAAGCACACTGACGATCGTTCATCTCAACAGAGATGATGTTTGAACAATCGCGTGAGACAAATTCAAAACTAATACTTCCTGTACCCGCAAAAAGATCGAGCACTGATATACCTTCGAAATCCATCCGATTATTCAGCAAATTAAAAAGCCCTTCCTTGGCAAAGTCGGTAGTAGGACGGGCTGTGATATTGGTAGGAGCACTGATTCTTCGCCCCTTATATTTTCCGCTGATAATTCTCATTTCTTAAACAGGAATACAATGTGAGATAAATTTTTTAGTCGCGTCAAGCAATTGAGGATGAAGTGTGTCGTTGATATAATAAACTTTATCAGACTCGGAATTTAGCTGAAACCTATTAAATACCGAAACAACGTAATAAGCTAAATCTTCAGAAGTATCCGTTTTATAACTATTGCAAATCAATAGTTTCCCATTCCGCATAGCTATTATATCCGATTTTTCCTTATTGGTATACACAAAAACAAAATCGCCCCTGAGCGAAAGAACGTATTTACGGAACAGTACTGTAATGTGATGTAAAATATGTATTTCACCAAATACTGAATTGATAGCAGTTGTAAAATTTTCCGGAACTCCAAAGATGTTTACAGCATCTATGTCGCTTAAATGATTAAAAAGTGTTACTGTCTTTTTTTTCTCTGAAACAGTAAAGTTTAAAAGTTGATCGGCCAAATCTTTTTGAAACAGATAGCCCGGAACAATAATATTGGGGTAATTTAAATATTGAATTTCTACATGATAATCATAATTTTTCTTTACGTTATCAAGTAGCTCAATCAGTTCGTTTTGTTCAATGGTGTATGGTTTGCAGGTCGTAAATTCTGATACAACAATATCCTTGTTGTCAACGATATATAAATAAAATCCATCCGGTTCAAACCGGATGGATATATATTTCGATGGGTTCTGCTTATCCATAATCTGCCTCGAAGGCATGGGGTTAATATCAGGATTATTCCCAGTTTCCGGCATTGTTGTTCGGTTCATCAATAGAACCTACTTTTAGACCAGGGAATTTATCCAGTTTTTTCTGCATATCAATTTTGTTTAAAACTTCCTGATGATTCAAGTCTTTCAGATAAGTTTCGTAAAGAGCAGATGCTTCGAAAAGAGGAATACGAATATTTGCTGAAGTGTTCCAATAATTCTTGTTGATTTTTACATCGAATTTCACACTGTCAGAATAAGGGATATATTTAATCTGATCAATGTTCTCTTTGGTGTATTTACCATCATACAAAGCCTGAATCATATCAATATAAGCTGTGTCGCGACGGAAATTTTGTAATCCGGCAGCAATAATTTCTTTCATATTACCTTTGCGTACAATGGCTGCTGCTGCTTTCTCAGTCAATCCCGATTCCAACTGTTGGTCGGTAAGCGAACCTTCTTTTAATACAGATTTCTTTTTGTTAGATTTAAGAAACGTTACAAGTGTATCTAAACTTGCAGTATAGTCTCCGGTTCTGTCTTTGAATTCAACTTCAGCTTTGCGTAAATCTATTAATCTTGCAATAATGACTTTTTCTCTGGCTTCTTTATCCTTATCAAACTGAATAGGAGTTAAGATGCTCATTACACAGAAATAGGAAAGCAATGCAATTGAACCAATAAGTAGAATGTTTATAACTGTTTTCATTTTTATGTATTTAATTATTTTATTCCTTTTTGTTGCGATGAAATAGTTATTTATTTCATAAAAAATGACCTCAACAGGTTTTTATTTTTCAGTTTGCAAATTTATGAAAGAAAATCCAATCTTCCATCTTAATACTCAGTTTTTTTTAGCCCTTTTTGAGCATAAATCAACTGGAGCACGAATATTTTTGTTTTTCATTCGGTTTACAACTCTTTTCTTCAAATTTCAATTGTATATTTGCAAATGATATTTGTAATCGAATAAGATTGTATTCCTGAAAGTATGACAAAATTACAAACTGTAAAACTTACAGAACAATACAGAAGTTTTTTAAGGGAAAATACCGGACTCTTATCGCAAGTCGAGAGAACAGAACTCAGGTTGCTGCTGCGTAATTTTTATAAGATTGCCGATGAAAAACAATTTTTCGGAATAAAAACGATAGACTTCAAATTCAGTATTATTCAAATTGTTGTGGACGAAGTTGGTTTAGGAAAAGCAGCTTTGCTCAGTTTGTTGTTTTATGACTTTGTCGAAAATAAACTGATTACAATACAGGAAATTGAAAACAAATTCGGGACGAACTTACAACCGATTATTCATGGAATGCTCCGTGTCCGTGAATTGTATCAAAAAAGCACTTCTCTCGAAACCGAAAACTTCCGGAAGCTCTTTCTTACTTTTGCCGAGGATGTTAGAGTAATTCTGATTATCATTGCCGAGCAATTGCACATAATGAGAACGCTCGATGATTATCCTGAGGAAAACAGACAAACTACAGCACGTGAGAGTTCATTTCTGTATGCTCCTTTGGCTCATCGCATGGGATTGTATGCAATAAAAACAGAACTCGAAGATCTTTCTTTAAAATATACCAATCGTGAAATCTACAGAGAGATTGCTCACAAATTAAATGAGACTAAACGATCGAGAGATAAATATATCACAGAATTTATCACACCGCTAAAAGAAAAACTGGAAGAGTTAGGGCATGAATTCGAAATTAAAGGTCGCACCAAATCAATACATTCTATTTATAACAAAATAAAAAAACAAAATACACCTTTCGAAAATATATACGACTTGTTTGCTATCCGTATTATTTTTGATGTGCCACTCGAAAAAGAAAAAACGGCTTGCTGGCAAGCATATTCAATTGTTGCCGATATGTATCAGCCCAATCCTAAGCGGTTACGCGATTGGTTGTCTATTCCCAAATCAAATGGTTATGAAAGTTTGCACACGACCGTGCTTGGCCCTCAGGGGAAATGGGTGGAAGTGCAGATACGCACAGTGAGAATGGATGAGGTAGCTGAAAAGGGATTAGCTGCTCACTGGAAATATAAGGGAATTAAGGAAGAAACAGGGATGGATGAATGGTTGAAAAATATCCGTGAGATCCTTGAAAATCCTGAACTGAACGCTGTTGATTTTATGGATGAATTCAAGCTCAATCTGTACGACAAGGAAGTGTTTGTTTTTACCCCTAATGGCGACTTACATAAATTACCTAAAGGAGCCACAGTCCTTGATTTTGCTTTCTCAATACATTCTGGGCTTGGTAGCAAATGCGTAGGAGCCAGAATTAATGGAAAAAACGTGCCAATAAAATATGAACTGAGTAATGGAGATCAGGTAGAAGTGCTGACATCCCCAACTCAGAAACCTAACGCCGCGTGGCTGAATGTGGTGACTACTTCACGTGCCAAAAATAAAATCCGCCAGGCTCTGAAAGAAATTGAATTTAAAGATGCCGAAATAGGACGTGAGACGCTGGCACGCCGGTTCAAAAACTGGAAAATCGATTATGATGAAGGGAAAATATCCCGATTATCCAAGAAGAAAGGTTTTAAGTCGGTCAGTGAGTTTTATGTGGAAATAGCTCACGAAAAAATCGATATTCTGGTCATTCGCGATGCTTATATCGATTTGGATAAAAAAGAACAAAATGCCGAAGTTTCTGAACAACGAAGTGCCGAAAATTTTACTACCGAAAATTCTGCTATCCCTGACAGTTTGGGAAAGGAAGATGTGTTGGTCATCGCTCAGGATTTGAAAAATGTGGATTTTAAACTCTCTAAATGTTGTAATCCAATTTATGGAGATGATGTGTTTGGATTTGTGTCCGTTAATGGCGGAATAAAAATTCATCGTACGGATTGTCCCAATGCGCCGCAGATGATACAGCGTTTCGGCTATCGTATAGTAAAGGCGCAATGGTCGGGTAAGTCGGTTGGTTCTCAATATCCTATTACGCTTCGGATTGTCGGTCATGACGACATCGGCATTGTAACCAATATAACTTCTTTGATATCAAAAGAAAAAAATATTTCCTTGCGTTCGATTTCAATCGACTCCAATGCTGGATTGTTTCAAGGAAACCTCACCATTATGGTAAGTGATACCAAAGAATTAGACGGAATAATAAAGAAGATAAAACTTGTTAAAGGTGTAAAAAACGTTTCCAGATAATGTTTTTAGGCTCTCTCATTAAACAGATTTAACTTCTAAAATATCAGTCAACCTTGTTGTGTAACATGGAGATAATTGCTCATTTTTAAGTCTCCATCCCCGTCCGAAACCCTGAGACGCGACGTGTACTTTCCGATTTCCATAAATAGCATTCAACGAATCCATTGTTGACATTGCTTTCTGAAATTTTTCACGGTTTCTCGAGTTGAAGAGCATTGTTTGGAATGGGTTTTCGGGTATGATTTCGCCTGCAATTACTCCGGCTTTTTTATATTTGTATCCGGCTTTGTAAATTGTTCTTAATCCTTCTCTTGCATAATGCACCAATTCAGTTGTGTCATTTGTTGCAATAGGTAATTGAATGAAAATTTGATTACTATATTGAGGTTGATTGTTAGAGAAAGGATTGGTATGTAAAAAAACAAGCAGAGTGTTTGCCAAAGAATGTTGTTTACGCAATTTTTCTCCACATAAAGCTGCAAAATTGGCGACCGCTTCGGTTATTGGTTCAATTTCGGTAAGTTTTTCACCAAAACTTCGGGATGTACAAATAGTTTTTTTTGTAGTACTTTTATCCATTTCTATGCATGGAATACCACGTAGTTCAAGCCATGTGCGTTCTCCTGTAACACCTAATTGATGTCGTACCCAACTTTTTGATTTTTGAGTGAAATCCCATGCCGTATTTATGGAATAATATCTCAGGCGTTTCGAAAGCCTGCGTCCAATGCCCCAAACGCTTTCAATTTCCAATAATTTTAACGCTTTTTCTCGTTTTTCATCTGTGTTAATAATACATACGTTGTGATACCCCGAAATCTTTTTCGCAAACCAATTGGCAGCTTTGGCCAAAGTTTTTGTAGGAGCTATTCCCAGACTTACAGGTATTCCTGTGCTATGAGTGACTGTTGTTGTAATTTTTCTTCCAAGTTTGTGTAAGTCGATGTTTTCAAAACCGTCGAAATGTAAAAATGCTTCATCAATAGAATAGATTTCCATTTCAGGTACAAATCCTGAAATAATTGACATAACACGGTGCGACATATCTCCGTAAAGCGTATAGTTTGACGAAAATATTGCAATACTCTTCTCTTCTATCAACTCTTTTATTTTATATGCTGGTTCTCCCATTGGTATTCCCAGTGCTTTTGCTTCGTTTGATCGCGCAATAATGCATCCATCGTTATTGGAGAGTACAACAATTGGTTTGCCGTTAAGCGATGGATTAAAAACCCTTTCGCATGAGGCGTAAAAATTATTACAGTCGATCAGCCCGAACAAGTTATTTCTTTTTATGATTTTTAATGGAATACGTCACAATACCCCAGATACAAAAGTCGTTTTCTTCTGTGATTTTAATGGGGTGGAAGTCATGATTTGCTGGAATAAGATAAATAGCATCGGTTTCGATGTGAATGTATTTGAGTGTAAACTCACCATCGATATAACATACGGCTGTGTCTCCACTTTGTGGTTCTAATGATTTGTCAATTATCAATATATCTCCATCCGAAATTCCGGCATCGATCATTGAACATCCTTTTACCCTCGCATAAAATGTGCTCGAAGGATTGTCAATAAGTTCCTTGTTCAGATCAATTTTAATGTCAATATAATCCTGTGCCGGACTTGGGAACCCTGCTGCGATTCCACCATCGACCATTGGTAAAAGAAGCGTGGAGTCTGTGTTTGTGCTATAAAAGTCCAGGATTTCCGACACGGCTAATTTATTGGTTTTAATCACGATTCGTTTTTATAAAAAATATTTTGACAGAGTGCAAATTTAAATTATTTTGATCTAAAACAGTAAACAGAAATCTGTTTTAACAACAAAATAAAAAACAGGTCAACTTGTGAGGGTTGACCTGCCAATAACCTAAATCTAAACATTAAATATATCTGCTACATTCAATGTTTTCGATCAATTAATCAATTTTGTTGTAATGAAAGCTTCACTATTAATGTGAATCTGCAAAATGAATACTCCTTTTCCTATAAATTCTAAGTTAGTTTCATGAGCAAACGAAGTGGTATGTAATTCCCAAATTTTCTTAGTATCAATGCGATACATTGCAAAATCCACTTTGTTTCCCGTATCAAGGCTATCCTTGATACGGTTGGACAAATTATCTGTTTTTGTCGAATAAACCTGTAATGGTTATTTAGGACTAGTCAAACTAAATACTGATCAATCTCTTCTGCCTCCTAAATAAATTAAAATGTAGTACACCAGAGTGGCTAATGAACCAAGTGCTGCTACCACATATGTATACGCAGCAGTTTTTAATGCGTCTTTTGCTGGTTCATGTGTTTCATAATTGGTAATTCCTGCATCGTTAAGCCATACCAATGCTCTACGACTGGCATCTATTTCAACAGGAAGTGTAATGAAGCTGAAAAGAGTTGTAGTAGCAAATAGAATAATTCCGGCCAATAACAATTGTGGAAAAGAATTCATCAAAATAATTCCGGCTAATAAAACCCATTGTACCCAGTTGGATGCAAAACTTACTACGGGGACTAATTTTGAACGAAGAGTAAGTGGAGCATATGCTCTGGCATGTTGAACAGCATGACCACATTCGTGCGCAGCAATTGCTGCAGCAGCCACTGAACATGAAGCGTATACATTTTCACTTAGATTTACGGTTTTTGTTGCCGGATTATAATGATCAGTCAAATGTCCTTGAGTGGATATCACCTGTACATCGTAAATGCCATTTTCATGAAGCATTTTTTCTGCCACCTGTTTACCTGTAAGTCCATATGAAACCGGTATACGCGAATACTTTTTAAATTTTGATTGTAAACTTGACGAGATAGCCCAACTAATGAGCGCGAAAACTCCGAAAATAATATAACCAATAAGCATATTTCTTTAATTAAATGTTTGTGTGTATAATTTGTCAAATTCTTTGCCAAAAGACAAGTTGTCAGTTTTTTACAAAAAACAATCCGACTTGCTATTATAAACAAGTCGGATTGCCAAATGGTTTTGATTATTTTGTCAGATGCTAATCGTTGTAACGAATAATAGTTTGTGCTCTGTCTGGTCCAACAGAAACTATCTTAATAGGCACTTCCAGTTCCTCTTCGAGGAAACTTAGATAGGCGTTGAATTCTTCCGGGAATTCATCTTCCGATTGCATCTTAGTCATATCGGTTTTCCACCCGGGTAATTCTGCATAAATAGGTTCTGCTCCATCGTTCAAGTCGAAGGGAAATTGCTCGGTCTCCTGTCCATCAATTTTATAAGCTACACAAGCTTTAATTGTGTCAAAGTCATCCATTACATCACTTTTCATCATAATCAATTGCGATACACCATTGATCATTACCGCATATTTCAATGCAACAAGATCAATCCATCCGCATCGGCGGGGGCGTCCGGTTACCGATCCGAATTCATATCCGATTTTACGCATTTGATCTCCTGTTTCATCAAAAAGCTCTGTCGGGAAGGGGCCACTACCCACACGTGTGCAGTAAGCTTTGAAAATTCCGTAAACTTCTCCAATGTTTCGTGGTGCGACTCCCAAGCCGGTACAAGCTCCGGCACAAATGGTGTTGGATGATGTTACAAAGGGGTAAGATCCGAAATCAATGTCGAGCATTGTTCCCTGAGCGCCTTCTGCAAGTACTTTTTTGCCTGCTTTGAGTGAATCATTGATAAAGTGTTCGCTGTCGATTAGTTCGAATCGTTTGATGCATTCTATCCCTTCAAACCATTGTTTTTCTATCTCTTCGAGATTATAACTAAAATCGTATTGTTTTAGAATTTCGATATGACGGTCGACTGCTTTTTTGTATTTTTCCTGAAAATTATGAAGAATGTCTCCCACACGTAATCCGTTGCGACTTATTTTGTCAGTATAAGTAGGACCGATTCCTTTACCAGTGGTTCCTATCTTACCTTCGCCTTTGGCCGATTCGTATGCAGCATCGAGTAAACGGTGTGTGGGAAGTATCAGATGTGCTTTTTTCGAGATTTTCAGTCGTCCGGTGAGTGGATGTCCCGATACTTCAAGTGCGTCGATTTCTCCTTTGAATAAAGCCGGATCAAGAACTACTCCATTGCCAATAATGTTCACTTTTCCTCCTTGAAATATACCAGAAGGAATAGAGCGAAGAACAAATTTCTTGCCCTCAAATTCAAGTGTGTGCCCTGCATTCGGACCTCCCTGAAAACGGGTTATCAGATCATAACCGGGAGTAAGTACATCAACTACTTTTCCTTTTCCTTCATCGCCCCACTGGAGGCCTAATAAAACATCTACTTTCATTGTTATTTTGTGTCTTTTCAGATTTTATTTGTTTTTGTTACGGCATTTTTTACAAATACCATATAAATAAAGCGAGTAATGAGTCGCATCAAAACTGGCCAAATGCTTTGATTGAATAGTTGAGCGGATTTTTTTGTCTGAGAATTCTTTGACAGCACCACATTTAGAGCACACCAAATGATGATGAATAGTGTTTCCGAACGTTTTTTCATATTGTGTAGTGGAACCTGCAAAGGGATGTTTCACTATTAAACTGCAATCCAATAACAAATCTATGGTATTGTAGATAGTTGCCAAGCTCACTCTGTAATTGTGTTGCATTTCTTTGAACAACAATTCGGCATCAAAATGTCCTTCCTTGTGATAAATGTGCTCAAGAATAGCATAGCGTTCGGGAGTTTTGCGATGTTCCTTTTTTATCAGATATTCGGTAAAAACATCTTTAATCGCTTCGTATGAATTTTCTTCTCTCATTTTTTGTTCATGCTCTACAAAAATACAACTTTTTATGCTATTTTTCTAACTCATCCGTACAAAAAATTAATTTCTTGCTGCACTTCATTACTTATGTATTTTATTGATAAATCTTCAATGTCATATTTTTGAATAAAAGTCAGCACTGTTTCTTTACTTTCCTCTCCTATGCGGACTAATCGACTTAAACATAAACCTATGGATTTATATAAATGATAATTTTCCGTAGGAATTAGCTGGAATGATATGTTAATAATATCTTGGATGTCATTGTTTTTAAAATCAGAGAAACATCTGGCAGCCAATGTAAAACCTGTGATTTGAGTCCATGGTTGTTCTGATTTTATACATTCTATGCTCAATTCTTTGCGGTAAGGTAATCGGCTAAATAAATTCATGCAAGTTATTTCAACTATTTCGGTATGATTAAATTTGTCGATCCATTCCAAAGCTGTTTTTTTTTCAAACTTTTCGGTGGGTTCGATGATTGTTGCCAGAATCATTGTTTCCCGTATACCCAAAAACCACAATCGCATAGCCAGTTCGTGACTCGGTTCAATAGTTTTAGCCAATTCTTTCAAATGAAGGATAGAAACTCCGAAATTTTGCTTGTAGATCAGACCGCTGGCTTTCATCTGATCGGCAGCCACTCCATTCATCAATAAGCGAATACGTGCTTTGATATCTTTTATTTGTTTGTCGATTTGATCGTTGAAGTATATGAAGTTCATTTGTAAATTATTTATTATCAATTATTTGTTTCTCCTGGTAAAAACTGAATTTATTTTTCAACCAAACTATTGCACAGATAGATTAGCTGTATTATCTTTGCAACCGCAAAACACGGTGGTTATAGCTCAGTTGGTTAGAGCGTCGGATTGTGGTTCCGAAGGTCGCGGGTTCGAGCCCCGTTTTCCACCCTAAAGGGAGAAATTAGTTTCTTCCTTTTTTGTTTTTTATTGACTTTGTTTGATTATGTGTTTGGTTATCAGTGGTTTGTTTTAACGTGACAAATTCATATCCTTTTGATTTTAGTTCTGATACAAGAGTCGACAATTTTTTATAAAACTTATCTGTCCTTTTGGCACTTGCTCCAGTGTGAAACATCAGTAAATGACCGTTTAATCCATAATTTTTTTCAAAAGAAATAATCTGATTGTATATTTCGCCACTCGAATAATATTCATCTCTCATTTCCGGAAGAGAAATATCCTGTGCCGATTTTGTTCCAGGTGTTTGAGAAATAGTTTTAATCCCAATTTCTTTACACCAGCCACTGATACTGTCATTGTCAATTCTGCTTGCCGGATATAATAATGTTGCGTCAGTTCTGTTGATTCCTATTTTTTCGAGTTCAGCATAATTGTTTTTTAAGTCATTAAAAAACTCATTGTGTGTTATTTGAGCTTTTACAGGTCGTTTGTAATTATTTGTTGCAAAATGCTTATCTGCGTACGGTCCAACATAATTTTCTTCTTTCCGCCATTGACTTACAGTTTTTTTATTTGTTTTTATAAAATCGCTGGTCACAAAGAACGATGCCTGAATATTGTTCTTTTTTAACATGCGGTTAATTGTTCGCACACCATCATTATACTGATCAGCTATAAAAATAAGTTGAATAAATTTTTTAGTCGAATCGGTACGGGTGATGCACCCGTTATTTATAATATTTCTATTTTTTGTATATCGATGATTAAACTCATCCTGTATGGTGGTTAGTAAAAACAACAAAGATGCACTTCCATCGAAGGTGGGAGCATTTGTCATATAGTCGGTCGGAGAGTTACTGTAGAAATAGTTTGAGGAGTTAAAAACTGAATTTTCTTCGGATGGGCTTTCGGTCATTTCCTTTAAGTATTCCGATATTTTCACAGGTCCGTTGACTAACGCTCCAATTGGTAGTGTGTTTCTGTTGATATACTGATAGCAGCATGGATGTGTTGGATATGATGCGTTTTCCGGCCAACCTACCATCATAGATATTCCCCAAGGATTACAACCGAACAACCAATCGGTAAGAGCCGTTTCAAGGTCGATGAAGGTGGAATCAGCAGTGTATCTACGGTAAAGGTGACATTGGGTTGCCAGTGATACCACGTAATTGTTTGAATTACGAAACATCGGAATATTGACTAAAAACGGACTTTTATCCATGAATTGCTTCACATTCTGAAGATTGGTTTTAATATCGTTCAGAAATTCATTTCTCACACCGGGAGTTTCCACAGTTGAAAGTGCAATGTGTCCCATATTGGTGAAAGGAAACCACTGATAATAATTTACCGAATCGACAAAAACCCATGGCGAAACAGGTTCCATTCGTCCGTAAGTGACGGCGTCGTTCAGATATTTTCCCGAGAATGTGAGCCTGTATAATTGTGTAGCTGCCACTTCCATGTCATCGTTCCAGTTGTCCTCCTCGGTAAAGCGGTTTATTTTGCCAGGTACGCTTTGTGTCACACCCGGATATTTTTTACCGGTTTTGTAAAGTCTTTCGGCCAACATTTGAAGTGAGTCGGAAAATTGGGGATCAAGCTCGTTGTAGATTTCAGATCCCAAAGCAAATGCAGCTGAATATTTTCCAGCCAAAGATGCCAAACCATTCGATTGGTTTTGATAATAGAACAATCCCTGAGGTTTGCCTGTTGCCCTGAAAACATGACGCCCTTTCCCTACGCCATATCCGTAATTCAAAACATCTTTATCCGGTTCGAGACCAGGAATCATATCTCTGTCGTCGCCTACCTGATGATAAAGCGTGTCTTCGCCCGGATTTAGTTTTATCAACCATTTTAAACCCCATTTGATTTCGTCTAATATATCGGGGACGCCGTTTTTTATTTTTCTACCCAGAAAATCATATTGGTCATCAAAATCATTGGGATTGAGTTGATAGGCCATGAGCAGGTTTAGAATGGAGGTGGCTGCCAAAGCGCCGTTTTTAGTAAATCCGGCTCCGGTATGCCAACCTCCGGTTGCATCTATGTGATTGAATATAACCTGTTGTTGTTGGATGGAGGTAGTTTGCGCTGTGAAATTTGATGAGAAGGTGTTAAAAAAAACGTTTTTTTCTGTTTCAATTGCAGTTGGTTTTATTATTTCGCTGACTCCATCAAATCCATCGTTCGAATGACAAATGCAGTTAAATGCCATATTTTCTCCGCAGCGCTGTTGTCTGAAATAGTTTAAAACCATATCAGCGGAATTATCATATATATTATTTCCTATAAATATTGTGGGTGAATAGAATACATCAGCTTTAATATAATAAGCCCCTGGAAGTTTAAATGAGCTGAAATTCAGAATGTAAACATATCTGAAGTTTTCGTATGCACCGAAATTGGTTATATTATTTACACGAGCAACTTCTTTATCGGTGAGGACATCGTGTATGGAAAAATAATTTATTTTGATTGGTGCTTGACTTAAAACGATTGCTTTCTTTGTTCCTTCAGGTAAGTATCCCAACTGATTAATGCGAATCCACGTATCCAAACCGAAAGAAACGAGATAGCCAGTTGTTAATAAAAGGAAGGTGAAAAATATCTTTTTCGTCATTTTTGAAAGCTATTTTTTGCAAATGTAAATCAATTTATCGAATTATCAAATGAGAAAATGTGAGAAAAAAATATTACTTTTGCAGTCCGTAATTTAATCAATTTAAAAACATTAAAAAAGAAATGAAAGTTTTGAAATTTGGCGGAACATCCGTAGGTTCGGCTGCCCGAATGAAAGATGTTGCCAATCTGATTTGTGATGGGGAACAAAAAATTGTTGTTTTATCGGCAATGTCAGGAACAACCAATAGTCTGGTTGAAATTTCGGATTATTTCTACAAAAATAATCCATCGGGAGCTTTAGAACGTATAAATGTTCTGGAACATAAGTATTTTGATGTGATAGAAGCTCTTTACACAAAGGACGATTATAAATTGGAAGCCAAAAAAATCATCAAATCTCATTTTGAATACCTTCGTTCGTTCTCAAAATCTGTTTTTACTCTTTTTGAAGAAAAGGCCATTCTTGCACAGGGAGAGTTGCTATCTACCAATATATTTCACCTTTATCTGAAAGAAACCGGACGCGATAGCGTTTTGCTTCCCGCGCTCGAATATATGCGAATTGATAAAAATGCTGAACCGGATACGGCTTATATTGCTGAAAATCTCGAGAAACAATTGGTAGCTCAACCCGATCATACATATTATATTACGCAGGGATATATTTGTCGTAATTTTTATGGTGAAATAGATAACCTGCAACGTGGAGGAAGCGACTACACGGCTTCACTTGTTGGCGCAGCTATTAAATCGGAAGAAATACAAATCTGGACGGATATTGATGGAATGCATAACAACGATCCGCGTTTTGTAGAAGGCACCAGACCAGTTCCTTATCTTCATTTCGAAGAAGCTGCTGAGTTGGCCTATTTCGGAGCAAAAATTTTGCACCCGACATGCATTCTGCCAGCCAAACTAAATAATATTCCGGTTCGTTTGCTCAATACAATGGAACCAACTGCTCCCGGAACGTTGATTTCGCTCCAGAGCCAAAAGGGTAAAATTCAAGCTGTGGCTGCTAAAGATGGTATCACCGCTATCAAAATTAAATCTGGACGTATGTTGCTGGCGCACGGATTTCTTCGCAAAGTATTCGAAATCTTCGAATCGTATCAAACCCCAATTGATATGATTACTACGTCGGAAGTTGGAGTTTCTGTAACGATTGATAATTTGAAAAAGGTAGATGAAATAGTTAATAGCCTGAAAAAACTCGGAACTGTTACAGTCGATAAAGATATGGTAATTATTTGTGTGGTGGGAGATCTGCCAACCGAGAATGTAGGCTTTCAGGTAAAAGCTGTGAGTGCATTTAAAGACATTCCGGTTCGTATGATTTCGTATGGAGGAAGCAATTACAATGTATCTTTTTTAATACATGCAGAAGATAAAAAACGAGCATTAGTAGCCTTGAGTAACACTTTATTTAATTAACAACAATATCTCGGAACTTAACTGACGGGTTTGTTGTTTGTAAAACAATTGACCCGTTTTGTTTTTAAAGTAAAAAAAGAAAAAATGATAAAAGCCAACTATCCTGTTGATAAATTTCGTGACATTGAAACGCCATTTTATTATTATGATCTGGCTGTGTTGAGACAAACACTTGAAGAAATAAACAAGCAAATAATTGATACTAATTTTCAGGTACATTACGCTCTAAAAGCGAATGTAAATTCTTCGGTACTGAAAACCATTCAACAAGCAGGGCTTGGAGCCGATTGTGTAAGTGGTGGTGAAGTACAGGCTGCTTTGGATGCAGGAATTTCGCCTTCGAAAATTGTTTTTGCAGGTGTGGGTAAAGCCGATTGGGAAATTCAACTTGGACTTGATAATAATATTTTTTGTTTCAATGTGGAGTCTATTCCTGAATTAGAGGTGATTAATGAGTTTGCAGGAGCAAAAGGGAAGAAAGCCAATGTGGCTTTAAGGATAAATCCGAATGTGAGCGCCAATACGCATCATTATATTACCACCGGTTTGAACGAAAACAAATTCGGTATTAATATGAGTGAACTGGATAAGGTGACTGATTTGGTTAAAAGCTTGCCAAATGTTGTGTTGGTGGGAGTTCATTTCCATATCGGTTCACAAATAACGGACATGACATCGTTTGAAGAATTGTGTGTGAAAGCCAACGAAATACAGGATCATTTCGAGTCGAGAGACATCAAGTTGCAACACGTGAACGTTGGTGGGGGATTGGGAATAAATTACTATCATCCTAATCATTTTCCGATACCCGATTTTAATGCCTATTTTAATATTTTCCGTGAACATTTGGAGCTACGCGCCGGTCAGACACTGCATTTTGAGTTAGGTCGTGCTGTTGTGGCTCAATGTGGTAGCCTTATTTCTAAAGTTTTATATGTAAAAGAAGGCACTTCCAAAAAATTTGCAATACTCGATGCAGGATTTACCGATCTTATTCGCCCTGCGTTGTATCAGGCATATCATCGTATCGAAAATCTGACATCTGAACTTCCTGAAGAAGAATATGATGTGGTAGGCCCTATTTGCGAATCGTCCGATACTTTTGCTAAGGAGTATAATATGAATGGCACTAAACGTGGGGATTTAATTGCACTTCGTTCAGCGGGAGCTTATGGTGAAATCATGGCTTCGCAATATAATTTGCGTCGTTTGCCAAAAGCCTATACTTCAGATGAACTTTGCTTATAATTTGAGATATCATAAGAAAAAAAGGAATTCCAAACGGGATTCCTTTTTTTGTTGCGAGCGGTAAACGGGATTCGAACCCGCGACCCTCAGCTTGGGAAGCTAATGCTCTACCGACTGAGCTATTACCGCGGTTTTTTATTTCGGTTACAAAAGTAAATTATTTTTTATTTCCGACCAATAGAAAAATAAAAGTAATCTGTGAGGTTTGTTTAGTCTTTGATCAAAATGATTATTTGTAGCTTTTTTTGCTTTTCAAGTATTTCTACGAACGCAATTTGGTAAAAGCCATACCGATATTTTCGCAAATATCTCCTGCTATTAATGATTCTTCTGATTGATTTTTAATAGCAATGTAAGCTGCGAGTCCATGAATAAACACTCCGGTAAGGGCTGCATCGGCAGGAGAATATCCTTGCGCTAATAAACCGCATAAAATACCTGTAAGTACATCTCCTGCACCTGCTGTAGCCATCCCTGAGTTCCCGGTACTATTGAAATAGATACTTCCATCGGGTAAAAATATCTGAGTATAAGCTCCTTTCAGAATGATGATAAACTTGTGTTTTTGACAAATTTCTGAGGCTAAATTCATTCTTTCGAAACTGTTGGCCGTTTGTCCAAAAAGTCTTTCAAATTCTTTTGGATGAGGAGTTAGTACGCTATTCTCAGGAATATTTGCCAGCAAATCTTTATGGAGGGAAATGATATTTAAAGCATCAGCATCGAGAACTAAAGGGGCTTTTTCATTATTTAAGAGTTTTTTCAGAAATGTTTGCGAAACTTCATTCGTTCCTATTCCGGGACCCACGGCGATTGAACTGAATTTTTCAATTCCGATAAATTCCGAAATGTAATTTTCATTTTTATCCGATTGATAAATTGCTTCCGGTACTACTGATTGTACGATGATTCGGTTGCAAGCAGCACTGTGAACGGTAACCAATCCGGCTCCGGATCGCATAGCTGCCTTTGCTGCAAGTATGGCTGCTCCGGCCATGTCTTTACTTCCGGCAAAGATTAATGCATGTCCGTAAGTCCCTTTATGAGAGAATTTTGTTCGTTTTCTGAGTAATGAAGTTATTTTTTCGTTTATCAGAAGATGGTACCGAGTTGCAGTTTGTTGTATGGCTCGGGGGTGAATGTCTATATTTAAAACCTGCCAGTCGCCGGCAAAATCTCCGGTTTCAGAAAAAAGAAACGCTAACTTTGGAAATTGCAAACTAAAAGTATGATGAGCATTTACTATCGGTACATTTAAATTGGGATTGTTTTCGCCATTTAACCCTGATGGAATATCTATTGAAACTACTTCACATCCCGATTGGTTGATAAAATGAATTGCTTCGGCAAAAATTCCATTGAGTGGCCGGTTTAGTCCCGAACCGAAAAGCCCATCAATTATGATGGTTTCAGAGCTAATTTGTGGTAGAATAAATTGATCAGATTGAGTGAAAGAAATATCAGGATAATACTCAAGTAGTCGATTTTTATTTTCCTGACAGTCTGATGAGAGTTTGTTGGTATTCAACAGAATAACTTTTACTTTTATTTTGATACTTAACAGCTTTCTTGCCATAGCCAGTGCATCACCTCCATTATTGCCTGGTCCGGCAATAATTAAAACAGGACGATTAAAAGAAAATGTTTCCTTAAATGCTTCAAAGAGAGCATCCGCTGCGCGTTCCATCAACTGAATAGATGATATTGGTTCATTTTCAATAGTGTACTGGTCGAGCTGGCGGATTTGGGAGGTACTGAATATTTTCATAAGTATAATAGATGAAATTTCTGACAAATTTACAACATTATTTATTTACTGTTTAATTTAGATAATATCCTTTTTGCTTTCAAAAGCACCGATTCCAAATAAAGCAAAATCATATTTAACCGGGTCATTGGGATCAAATTTACGAAGAACGGATGTAATTTCTTCTACAGACTTCCAGTCGTTTTGTTTCCGGTTCAAAATGCCTAAAGCTCGTCCCACATCGCCTGTGTGCACATCGAGAGGTAACATCAATACGGATGCAGGAATATCTTTCCATATGCCAAAATCCACCTCATTTGTATCGGATCGAATCATCCATCTGAGGAACATATTCAGTCGTTTAGCACTGGAATTTGCAGTTACATCTGATAAATGTTTAGCCACTCTTTTTTCGTGAGAAATTTCCAGAAAGATGGTTCTGAAGTGCTTTAATGCACCATAGATGCTACCTTCTGTATTATATCCGGTTGTAAATATGATTTCTAATCCATTGTGATCCTGATAGATATTTCTCAATGATTTGATAAAAAAGATACAATCATCTCCGTTAAAAGTCCGATGGACAAATTGTTTGATAGGTATTAAATCGGACTCTTTATGCCCGATGACGAATTCGTATGGCGAATTATCCATCAATTCCATTAAACGATGGGCATTTTTGATTATGCTTTTTCGCTGACCCCAAGCAATGGTAGCCGATAAAAATCCTGCAATTTCAATATCTTCTTTTTTCGTGAAACTGTGTGGAATTAAAATTGGATCGGTTTGTATAAAATCGAGGTGGTTGTATTCGAGGACTTTTACATCCAAATAGCGTTTTAAATCTCCGGCTCCCATTTGCAGAAAGGATTTTTAATCAACATTGAATTATAATAACGTCTCTCACCTGTCACCTCTTTTCCCAGCCAATTGGGTTTTAAATAATCTTCATTTTCCGAATCTAATTCAATCTCCGCAACAACCAAACCGTTGTTATCTCCCAAAAACTCATCAACTTCAATAACATGTTTGCCTGATTTTACTTCATATCTGTATTTTTCAATAAGAGCATTTCCACATAGCTGTAATAGCTCTTTTGCTCCATCAACCGGAATTTCCTGTTCCCATTCAAAACGACTCAATCCGTTGTTTGCAGATGGACCTTTGATTGTAATAAAACCTTTATCATTTTTGATTCTGACTCTAACCGTTCGTCCTGATTCAGAGCAAATATAACCCTGAAAAATATGATTTTTTGAATAACTTTCCGTCCTGTATTGGTTATTTTTGACCAGAAATTTTCTTTCAATTTCGATGCCCATTTTATTTCGATGTTCTTTTTTGTTACAATATTAGTTTATTTCAGCATAAAACTATCACAAAAAATGCATTTTAAATAAATGAACTGCGATCCTACCCAAAATCTGAAGTTTTTATATTATTTAATTTATAAATTTCGATGAATTTTGAAAAATTATGATTTACTTTGCTGTCTTAAAGTGTTAAAATAGATTTTATAACCTGCATGTAGGTCAATAAAAAAACGAAATAGTCAACATGCGGATTGTTTTCAACCTCCAACTAAAATTATCTTAAAATGAAGAAATTGATTTTAAATTATGGCTTACTTGCATTGTTGATATTTGCAGTACTGCCGGTGTTTGCACAACAAGTACCACTTGATCCGAAAATCCGTTATGGGAAATTAGATAACGGATTAACCTACTACATTCGACACAATGAAAAACCCAAGCAGCGAGCAGATTTTTATATTGCTCAGAATGTAGGAGCTATCCTCGAAAATGATGATCAAAATGGTTTGGCTCACTTCCTGGAACACATGTGTTTCAATGGTACCAAAAATTTTCCTGATAAAGGAATTATTAATTATCTGGAAACCATTGGAGTAAAGTTTGGATACAATATTAATGCTTATACCTCGCTTGATGAAACGGTGTATAACTTGTCAAATGTGCCGACAATACGACCAGCCATTATTGATAGCTCATTACTGGTATTGCACGATTGGTCGGGTTTTGTTTCATTGTTGGATAAAGAAATCGATGCGGAGCGAGGTGTAATTCTTGAAGAATGGCGTACAGGAGCCGGAGCCGAAAGACGGATGTGGAAAGAATTGAACAAATTGAAATATGAAGGTTCACAATATTCAAAAAGGGACGTAATAGGCGACACTGCCGTAATTAAACATTTTAAATATCAAACTTTAAGAGACTATTATCAGAAATGGTATCGTCCAGATCAGCAGGCTATTGTTGTGGTTGGAGATGTGGATGTGGATCAGGTGGAAGCAAAAATTAAGACATTATTTGCAGAAATACCCCGCAAATCCAATGCCGGTGAAAGACCTGTTTATGATATTCCTGATAATACGGAACCTATTGTAGCAACTGTAAAAGATCCAGAAGCAAAATATACCCGTATTGAGATGGAGTATAAGCATAATAAGCTTCCTGTTGAGCTTAAAACTTCGATGCAGGGGTATGCGATGAGCATAGTGAACAACCTTATTTCGATGATTGTCAATTACAGATTTGATGAAATAACAAAACAAGCTGATGCTCCGTTTGTAGGAGGTGGAGCCTCGTATAGCGAATTGGTAAAATCTAAAGATGCTTTTCAGTTTATAGTGGTTCCAAATGAAGGAAAAGAGCTTGAAGGATTGAATGCATTGTTGCTCGAAATAGAAAAAATAAAAAGATTTGGATTTACCAATTCTGAGGTGGAAAGAGCAAAAACAGAAATGTTGAAATCGCTTGAAAACGCTTACAATGATCGCGACAACCAACAAAATGAATCGTATGTTCAGGAATATATTCGTAATTTTCTTAATGCCGAAGTAATTCCCGGTATAGAGTGGGAATTCAATACCAGTAAACTCATAATGCCTTCGTTGAATGCTGATGTCATTAATCAGGTAGTGAAATCTTATATTACCGACAATAATATCATTATCAGTATTTCTGCGCCGGATAAACCGCAAGTTAAAATTCCCGAAAAAGCTCAAATACTTCAATCTGTAGAATCGGCTAAGAAAGCGGAATTGACAGCAAAAGCCGAAGAAAATTTCAATAAACCATTGATAGAAGTAGCACCTAAGGCAGGAAAAATTAAAAAAGTAACATCTAATTCCACACTTGGAACTACTGAATGGATTTTAAGTAATGGAGTGAAAATCGTTTTTAAACCTACTGAATTCAAGAAAGATGAAATATTGTTTTCAGCCTTTAGTGAAGGTGGTTTATCTAAAGTAAGTAATTCATCTGATTTGATAACTGCAACAGTAGCTACGTCAATTGTTCAGAATAATGGATTGGGGCAATACAGTCAGGTGGAACTTACAAAAATCCTTACCGGAAAAATAGCCTCTGTAAATCCGTATATTTCAGCTTATACAGAGGGTTTTGATGGAAATTCATCTGTAAACGATTTTGAAACAATGCTTCAACTGACTTATTTATACTTTACAGCCACACGTAAAGATGATAACGCTTATCAGGCTTTGGTGAATATGTATAAAGCAAGTTTGGCTAATGCCTCTACCGATCCACGTAAGGCTTTTTCCGACACAATATCTACGATGCTTACTAATCATAGCTCGAGGACCGTAATTCTGAATATGAATGCAGTTGACAAGATAGATCAGGATAAAGCTTTATTTATTTTCAAAGAAAGATTTGCAAATCCGGCTGATTTTACTTTTGTATTTACCGGAAATGTAAATTTTAATGACGAAAAAGTGAAAAATGCGATTTGTACTTATTTGGGAGGATTGAAAGCAGCAGGTAAGGCTGAAAAATTTACAGACAACAATATTCGCAAACCCGAAGGTAAAGTAAATAATAACTTTACAAAGGAAATGAAGGTGAAGAAAGCATCTAACTTTATTCTTTTTAGTGGAAAACTGCCTTATAACATTCAAAATCGTACAGCAATGACGGCTATTGGAAGTATCTTGAATATTCGTTATCTCGAAAGTATCCGTGAAAAAGAAGGTGGATCTTATGGGGTAGCAGTTCGTGGTAACTTGAGTCACATGCCTGTTGATGAGGCTACTTTAATGATGCAGTTTGATACTGACCCCGAAAAACAGGCAAAACTAATGGGTATCATATATTCTGAGATACAAGAAATTCTAACTAATGGACCACGTCAGGATGATCTGCAAAAAGTGAAAGAAAATATGTTGAAAAAATATACGGAAGATTTGGCCGAAAATTCTTGGTGGAGCAATACGTTAGTTGCTTATTATCAGGATAAATTAAATTATGTGAATGATTATAAAGCTGCTATTGAAGCATTGACGCCAGATTTGATAAAATCGACTTTAAAAGCGCTTGTCGATCAATCTAATGTTTTTGAGGTTGTAATGACACCGGCTCAGTAGATAAAAAAATGATAAAATAGGAAAGGGAGAAGTTCTGTAAAAAGGACATCTCCCTTTTTTACATTAAAATTTGTACTATTAGTCGCAAAATCAATGGAAAGGACTCAAAATATATTATTTTTACAAAATTCTTAATCGATAAAATGAAAATCAGTAAATTGCTCATTTCCATAATAATTGCAGTGTTTGTGTTTCATGCTGAATTATTTTCGACTGATAATTACTGTCAGAATCTCGGATTTGAATTGGGTAATTTTACTAACTGGCAGGGATATACCTGGTATAATAGTACTATAAGCTCTGTTACCACAACATTGCCAGCAGCTGGTTTCGGGTTGCAATCTATAATGAGTGATACGACAGCGTATGATTCTAACACAAATTATAAGCTAAAAAAAATTCCACAAGGATTCAAGTATTCAGCACGATTGGGAGACTTGATTTCGAATACACAGGCAGCCAGTCTCAGATATACGCTCACCGTCGATTCTTCTAATGCATTTTTATTGTACCGGTTTGCGGTTGTTTTTCTTAATCCTTTGAGTGGTCATACAAAGCTGGAAGAACCTCGTTTCAAGGTTTCGCTTTTTGATCAGAATGGAGATACAATACCAAGTTGTGCAAATTATGATGTGTATACCTCTCAGGCGAGCTTGAGTGGTAGCTTTAATTCATATACTCCTTCGGGATCGAATGAACCCGTACTCTGGAGAGATTGGACAGCTGTAGGAGTTAACCTTCTTCCGTATATCGGGCAAACAGTCAGTATAGAGTTTATGGCTTCCGACTGTACGCACAAAGGACATTATGGATATGCTTATATAGCAGCTGAATGCCGTGCCTTACGGATAATTATTAAATATTGTTCAGGAGATGCAGCTGCTACTCTTGAGGCGCCTGAAGGATTCACTTCGTATAGTTGGGTGAATTCTCAGGGACAAGTAGTAGGAACATCACAAGAGTTGAGTGTTAGCTCTCCTGTCGAAGGTGACGTTTATACTTGTAGTCTGACTTCGGCAACAGGTTGTCAAGTTTCTTTGAGTGCCACTATTAACAGATACGAACCGAATGCCGATTTTCAAAATGAAACGATCGACTGTAATAATTTGACAAACACGGTTAAATTTTATGACCCTTATCAACCGATTCATGGTACTTATGAGTATCAATGGAATTTTGATGATGGAACTTCGTCTGGTGAGCAGAATCCTGTGCATACATTTACTACTTCTGGTGTCCATACGGTAAGTTTGGTTGTGACGAATCCTCCTTCGACATGTTCCGATTCCGTTTCAAAAAATGTAGAAACGTTTTATCCTCCTTTAATAAAAATTGCTGGCGATTCAACTTACTGCGATGGAAGTAGTGTTACATTAAAAGGGGTCGGTGCATATCGCTACTTATGGAGCAATGGATCTACGGAGGATTCTATAAGTATTGATAAAGATACCATTGTTTGGATGATAGGCTATTCCAGTGAAGGTTGCTACACCAAGAAACTGTATAAAGCGATTACAAAGGAGCCTGATTGGAATTTTTCGGTCGAAGGCAACAGCTTTTTTTGTAAAGATTCTTATACTGTGCTGAAAGCTGTAGGCGCTGATTATTGTGTTTGGAACGATACTTTGGTGTCTGACTCGATTATCATCACACATCCCGGAAATATAAAGATTGCAGGGTTTAACAGCAGAGGTTGTGAAATTGATAAGTATGTGAATGTGATTGAGGTGATTCCGCCCGATGCGAGTTTTACATATTCTCCATCAGTGTTGAATAAAAAGCATAACACCATTAGTTGTGTTATTCTCTATCCACAAACCGATGCGGTTTATAATTGGACTTTCTATGAGGAATCCGGTGAAAAATACGAAATCGGTTCAATAGTAAATCATTCATACACCGATTTTAATGTTTCCGGCGAATATCCGATAACATCATACGCTGTAGATAGTTATGGTTGTTCCTCTGTAAGTGAGAACAAAATACTTGCAGAGCCGTTCTTTCCGAATGTTTTTACTCCGAATAACGATGGATATAATGAACTCTTTTTGAAAGGATATCAACTGAAAATTTTTGATCGTTATGGAATATTGATTTATAATGGTGATGCAGGCTGGGATGGCACTTATAGAGGGAAGGCTGTATCGCAGGACACATATTTTTATGTTACCGAATATCTCGATTTCAAAAATATAACACATGTAATAAAAGGGAGTATCACATTGATCCGATAAAAATGTAAAAGCAATACATATGATATCTTAGCCTGTCAACGATAAAGAATTGACAGGCTCTTTTGTTTTTAGTAAATTGTTTTTCAAACACCTTAAAATTGATTATCTTTGCATTCTTGTAAAATTTAGGGACTACAACCTGCTATTTTGTTGATAAATAAACGATTGAATAAATCGTAAACGGTAAATGAATAATTTGTAAATAAAAAGAAGATGGAACTTGCAAGTAAGTACAACCCAACGGACATTGAGTCGAAATGGTATCAGTATTGGTTAGATAACGGATTTTTTAGTTCAAAACCCGATAGTCGTGAGCCTTACACTGTCGTCATACCGCCGCCAAATGTAACCGGTGTGTTGCACATGGGGCACATGCTCAATAATACCATTCAGGATGTATTGGTTCGCCGTGCACGTATGCAGGGCAAGAATGCTTGTTGGGTTCCGGGAACCGACCACGCTTCTATTGCTACCGAAGCCAAAGTGGTAGGCAAACTTGCTGACGAAGGAATCAAGAAAACCGACCTGACCCGTGAAGAATTTTTAAGTCACGCATGGGACTGGACACACAAACATGGTGGCATTATTCTGGAGCAGTTGAAAAAACTGGGCGCTTCGTGCGACTGGGATCGAACAGCTTTCACTATGGATGAGCCACGTTCGGAAAGTGTATTGAAAGTGTTTGCCGATTTATACGAAAAAGGACTTATCTACCGCGGTGTTCGCATGGTAAATTGGGATCCGAAAGCGTTGACAGCACTGAGTGATGAAGAAGTGATTTTTAAAGAACAACAAGGTAAATTGTTTTACCTAAAATATAAAGTAGCCTCCCCAAGCCCCTCCGAAGGAGGGGATGTAAACCCTGCTGCTGATTATGGATATTTGACAGCAAAACATACAAACTATGATTTGTTGAAAAAATATTCCAAAGAATTAAGAAGATTTTCGACTGAAGCAGAGGCTATTTTATGGGAAATGTTGCGCAGGAAGAATTTAGACGTAAGATTTAGAAGACAACATATTATTGGTGATTATATTGTTGATTTTGTTTGTCTCCCGAATAAACTGATCGTTGAAGTTGATGGTGGTTATCATAATCAGATGGAAATAGCCGAAGCGGATGCCATAAGGACTTCAATTTTAAATGAGTTGGGATTTCAGGTAATACGGTTTACAAATGAAGAGGTAATAGGTAATTCCGAACAAGTCCTTAAACAGATAAAAGACGCACTCACCCAAACATCCCCTCCTTTGGAGGGGCTTGGGGAGGCTATTATTGCTACTACACGACCTGAAACAATTTTTGGTGATACTGCCTTATGTATTAATCCTAATAATCCGAAAACTGCATGGTTGAAAGGTAAAAAGGTAATTGTTCCGTTGATTAACCGCGTAATTCCGGTAATTGAGGACGATTATGTGGATATTGAATTCGGAACTGGTTGTCTGAAAGTAACTCCAGCGCATGATGTGAACGACTATATATTGGGCGAGAAGTACAATTTACCTTCTATCGATATTTTCAACGACAATGGAACGTTGAACGAAAACGGTGCACAATACGTTGGCATGGACCGCTTTGACGTTCGTAAACAAATAGAAAAAGACTTGGAAGTGGCCGGTTTTCTTGAAAAAGTGGAGCCTTACACCAATAAAGTGGGCTGCTCTGAGCGTACCGATGCTGTTATCGAACCAAAACTGTCGATGCAATGGTTCCTGAAAATGGAACAACTGGCTAAGCCGGCTCTGGAAGCGGTGATGAGTGACGATATTCAGCTTTATCCGGCCAAATTTAAAAACACCTACCGCCACTGGATGGAAAACGTTAAAGACTGGTGTGTTTCGCGTCAACTTTGGTGGGGACACCGTATTCCGGCGTATTATCTGCCTCAGGGTGGTTTCGTAGTGGCACTTTCAAAAGAAGAAGCTTACAGAAAAGCATCGGCCATTGTCAACTATCCATTATCCATTGGTGACCTGCGTCAGGACGAAGATTGTCTGGATACCTGGTTCTCGTCGTGGTTGTGGCCAATCTCGGTTTTTGATGGCATCAACCATCCTGAAAATGAGGAAATAAAATACTACTATCCGACCAATGATTTGGTGACTGCTCCTGAAATTTTGTTTTTCTGGGTAGCACGTATGATTATTGCCGGATACGAATATCGGGGTGAGATGCCTTTCAAGAATGTGTATCTGACCGGTATTGTTCGCGATAAATTGGGTCGAAAAATGTCGAAATCGTTGGGTAACTCGCCAGATCCGTTGGATTTGATTGCGCAATATGGTGCTGATGCGGTGCGTCTGGGTATGTTGCTGACTTCGC
>WSSedL1CaDRAFT_10000555_pt1 | contig 26027 bp, 24 predicted proteins | sample WetSurSL1Cattail_FD_9464 | JGI IMG/M metagenome (IMG submission 9464)
TGGAAGCTTTATTGCTGGATATCTGCCAGGCCACCCTCTGTTTTTTCTTAATGATAAACATCATTGTCATTAATATCGGAAGACCCAACAGACAGATAAACGCAAGCCTGTAATTAACAAAGAACATAAATATAATAATATATATTAAGCTGAAAAGATCTGTTATCGTGTTGACAATACCATTGGATAGTAAATCACTGAGACTGTTCACATAATTCACTACTCTTACCTGTATCTTACCATGCGGCTTATCATCATAATAAGAAAATGGCAGTTCCTGAAGATGTTCAAAAATATCACTTCTTAACTTATGTATGATACTCTGTCCGACTCGCGAAGTCAGCGTTATCTTCAATGCAAGAATTGCGGATATGAGCAGATAAATCCCCATCTGCAATACACTTACCAAAACAATCGCTTTGATGTTCTTATTCGGTATATAATCATCCATGAACTTCATCAAAAAGATCGGCGTCAACATACCGAGCACAGAGGCCACCGACATTAAAAAGATTGTAATTATCAATTCTTTCCAATAAGGCCTTATGTATTTTCCTAACCTTTTTAAATGTGAAATATTAAATTCCGATTGTAGGGTTTCATCAATATCAAATTTATTACGAGCCATAACTTTACATGCCTCCTTTCACGGAAGAAACACCTGAACTACTTATATTGGAGGCATTGCCTCCTTTCACGGAAGAAACACCTGAACTACTTATCTCATCGAAATCGCCGTATTGATGGTGGAAAACGGTACTGTAATAACCCTGCTGCTCCAATAGCTCTTCATGATTTCCAGTCTCGATAATCTTACCGTTATCCAGCACAAGAATCTGATCGGCATCTTTAATTGAGGAGATACGGTGAGCAATGATGAATACTGTATGTTTCGCATGAATGGATCCAAGTGCATTCTGAATTAATGTCTCGGTCTCCGTATCAACTGCAGAGGTTGTATCGTCCAGAATAATAATGGATGGATTCTTTAAAAGTGCTCTTGCAAGGGAAATCCTCTGTTTCTGTCCACCGGAAAGTCCTACGCCTCGCTCCCCGACAATCGTATCGTAGCCATCACTCATCTGCATAATAAAGTCGTGTGCATTTGCTATCTTCGCCGCCTCAACCACGTCCTCAAAGCTACAGGTCGGTCTTCCATAAGCGATATTTCCTTCAATCGTATCCGAGAACAGGAAGACATCCTGCATCGCCATACCAATATTACCGCGAAGTGAAGATAAATCCAAATCCCTAATATTGATACCATCTACTAAAATCTCACCGGCGGTTACATCATAAAACCGGCACATCAGATTCATAAGAGTTGATTTTCCGGATCCTGTGGCCCCGATAATACCGACTGTCTGCCCGGATTTAATATGGAAATTAATATCCTTTAGAATAACTTCCTCGTCAGCATTATAACTAACGTGATTAAATTCAATGTCTCCCTTAAAACGCTTCTTCTCTACTGCATTCTCAGGTTCTTTAATGGTAGGCTCAACAACGATTGTCGAATATATTTTCTCAACCGAAGTTACAAATCGCTGATAATCATTAGCAAGCCATCCGGCCATTCGTAACGGCATGTTCAGCATCCATAAATATCCGCTGACTGTAACCATCTTACCGATAGACATATCACTTTTGATAACCATGATTCCACCGATCAGATACAAGATTACTGTCAGTATATTTGCCAGAAATTCAAAAATAGGTACATATTTTCTCCATATCCCGGCAGCCTTCAGCTCAGCCTCGCGATAGCCGTCATTCTCAATAGCAAACTTCTCTATCTCGTAATCTTCTTTTGTAAATGCTTTCACTACCCGGTTACCGCTTACATTTTCCTGAACAGCCGTATTCAGGCTCGAAAAATGCTGTCGGATATTATGAAAGGCAGGCTTAACCTTCTTAAGCTGTATATATGTAACAAAGGCCGTAATCGGAAGTACGGCAATCATACAAAGAGCAAGCCGCCATTCCACTGTAAAAATCATGACAAGTGCTATTACAAACAGCAAGGTGTTTTCATATATACTGTAAATAACAAACGCAACGAAGTGCCTGATTGCCTCCATATCACCAGTCTGACGTGACATAAGATCTCCCGTCCGGTTTTTATTATAGAAGTTAAAATCCTGTTCGAGAAACCTACGAAAGACATAATCCCTCATCGTATACAACATGTTTTGTGAAGATCTTTCGAACGTTAACAAAAAACAATATCGAAAGATTGATCGAAGAATTGTCGTACCGATCATGATTAGCATCATTAACGGCAATATCTTACGGTTTCCCCCTTTGATGACATCGTCGACAATAATACCGGAAATATACGGATTGACTACCGCTATAGCGCTTGTCATCGTTACAAGCCCTAAGGCCAAAAAAAGTTTCGGACGATATTTCTTTAAAAAGCCGAAAAACCACTGCATTGCTGTCATATCACAACCTCCTTGTGTATGTCTGAGGGTACAGAAAAAGTCCCTTTTTAGGTAGCTAAATGAATAAATTTGTATACACGATTCGAATGTCAAAAGTCACCTTAGGATATGTCATGAATATCGTTGTATCTATATTCATTTGGATGCCTTTCCTTCCTAGGCATATTCTTATTTGAGCCTTAACATACACCTTATTCATGTCAAGTCTAAGAAAGGGACTTTTTCAATTCCCTCATATTTCAAAAACAGACATATGTTCTATTATAGCTTAATCCCAAATTAAAAGAATGTAGATTATTACATAATTCATGTTATTTTCTATATAAGGGATTTAACATGACACCTTCGGATACCTAATGTCGCATTGTTAGGATATTCGTATGAAAAAAAAATAAACTTAAATTTTTCGAAAATTATTATTTACCTATTCGGAACAATAATGATATAATGATGCGTAACAAGGATAACCCAAAGGGTTCTCTATCAGTCCATGCACTCAGTTGTTCATGTGATATGATTAATTTCTAACAAATGCGGAATGGAGGTTCCTATGGCCTTTGATTATGATATCACTTATAATGACTTTAATCCCACTGTTTTATATGTTTCAAAGCATAAAATGATATCTGAAGGTGTTTATCACGATCACGATTTCACCGAACTCGCATATATATTATCAGGAAAAGGAAAATATTTGGTTGAGGGAAAAGAGTTCGAGGTAGAGCCTGGTGATCTTGTAGTCTGTAACCCCGGTGCTAAGCATACTCACATTATAACAAGTTCCAAAGAACCAACCATAGAATTTATCGCCGGTTTTACCGATTTTCATTTCAAAAACATGGCACCTAATTCCATTGAATTAAAGGATGGTGGCTGTCTTGTTCATATGACCGCAGAACTAAAGCAAGAAATTTCCATGCACTGCTATGCGATGATTGCCGAGAGAGAAAGCAACCAGATCGGCCGCTATTTCATGTTCAAAACCCACCTGATGCAGATGCTGTTACTTGTCATGCGTGGGATTTCGGATGTGGAGAAGACGGACCAAAAGGGCTGCAATTTTGAATCCTATAACAAAAGCTATGCTGTAAACCGTATTATAAACTATTTAAATGAAAATTACGAACATAAGATATCTTTGGAACAAATTGCACATAATATATATCTGAGCCCTGTGTATATCTCAAAAATATTCAAAGAGGAAACCGGAGAATCCCCTATCAACTATCTGATTAAAATTCGTTTAGAAAAAGCAAAGGATATTCTTCTGAATTCGGAAAACGGTAGCATAAAAAGCATCGCAAATCAGGTAGGATATGATGATGTATATCATTTCAGTAAATTATTCAAGAAATATTATGGTGTTTCCCCTCTATATTATAAGAAGAGAGCCCTTCGTAAAGAAGTATCCAATGAGTAAGGAAGAAGGTTGACAGTTTATGAACACATTAGATGCTATATTTTCAGGCAGATCAGTCAGACAATATCAACAGGAAAAGCTGGATTGGGAAGAAATCTCAGAGATTCTGGATTATGCCAACAGAATTCCTAAACTAATCGATGGGATTGCTATCGAATTTAAGCTTGTCAGTAATATTGAGACAAAGCAGGGTTTTCGCAGACCCTTCAGTGTTAAAGCCCCTTATTACTTATGTATTTCCTCGGAAGAAAAAGAAGACTATCTGTTGAATGCCGGATATATGATTCAACAGCTTAACTTATACCTGATCTCAAAGGGACTCGGTACCTGTTATATGGGCGCCAGTCCGGGAATGGGTCTGAAATCAACAATGAAATATACCTATGTGGTAGCGCTTGCCTTCGGCAAACCTTCCACACAACCTCTAAGCACAGGTTCAGAAGCGAAGCGATTACCTGAAAAAGAACTAGTTGTATACAAAGAAGGCGTAACTTCCGACATAAAGCAGCTCCTTGCCGCTACCCGACTTGCCCCTTCCAGCTTTAACAATCAGCCTTGGCGCTTTGTTGTATATAAAAACCGCATTCATGTATTCGCCAAGAAAAATCTGTTGCTTGCCAAAGCCTTCGATCATCTGAAATTAGTGGATATGGGAATCATGCTAGCCAATCTCATTCTGGCAGCCGAAGAATTATGGGTCGATGTAACACTTAGTAGCCTCGAACATATAAAAAGCAAGCCTTTACAAAATAACGAGTATATTACTACCGTTGTAATTGGTTGAATTATACAAATAATATAAATAATAAAGGAAATATTTAAATTAGATTCTTACGTATTGACAAACGAATTAATCTATAGTATATTATGGCTTGTGTCCATGTAATTCAAAACATAACACAGCATAATATGCGCGAGTGGCTCAGTGGTGGAGTATTGCCTTGCCAAGGCAGAGGTCGCGGGTTCGAATCCCGTCTCGCGCTTACGAAATCCCTTGATTTTTAAGGGATTTTTTGTTGCGCTGATATGTGCACTGTATGTGCACTACTTTTTTACATTCTTTTTGTTGCTATTTTTCAAAGCTTCATTCATGATATTAAGGTTCTCTTGTTCCGTATTGGGATTGTAAATGTAACTAAGAGTAGTCCTTTCATCGACTTGTCCAAGAATTTCCCTTATCTTATCCAAGGGCATTCCTTTCGTACCCAAGCGGCTTGCAGTTGTCCTTCTGGTGCAATGAGGACTTTTGTATGTAATTCCTGCATCTCTGCAATATTTACTAAGCCAATAGGTTACAGCTCTTGCAGTAATACGCTCCCCATTTCTTTCAAAGATAAATTCACCTTCGGGATTAAGCTCTCGGGCTTTGCTTATGATATCCTTTGCTACGTCAGTAAGAGAGATAAAACGATACTCCGAATCATTTTCCTTCTTCAAATGCTCCACTATCTGAACTCCGGCACTCTTAAATTTCTTTCCGTCAAAGACAAGCACCTTTTCCTCCATCCTCTGAATTGCTATCTTACCATACTCGATATCAGTGAATTTAAGAGCTACAGCTTCACCAATTCGAACACCCAATTGAAACATAAGCTGGATGCATAATGCTTCAATTGTGCTTTCCTCTTCGAGGTGGGTATCCAAAATACCATATTCATCATTCAGATATAGCTTTGAGCCATCGCTCTTCTTTCTCACTGCACGGAATTTAGACTTAATATAGATTCCATTCATAGGATTTTCCACAATAATCGCTTCATCAATAGCAATACGCATCAACGCAATCATAATGCTTTTCATATTGTTATATTCTCTGTTAGAGAGATTAAATTTGGTAATGGTAGTATTAAAGAAATCATTCAGCATCTTGGTTGTCAGTTTTGAAATCGGTACATGGATGATAGAATTCTCTATGTAATATCTATTCCAATGCTCATCATCTCGATTGACGGTTTTGATATTAAGGCTCTTATCCTTTAGACGTTCTGCTATCCATTGTGGGAACAATTCATTTAAGGTCAACTTCTTCTTGTTCTCAAAGTAAAACAGATACAGCTTATCAAGCATATCATCCATAGTTACTGCGGATATCTGCTTAAGCTTGCCATCCTCCCTCACTGTAGTAATTACTCTGCCATTGGTACGGCTGTTTATTGCATATGGATGCTTTTGTTCTACTAATTTTTTACGTGTCATCTTTAACATATCATCCACTTCTGATACGGTTAGGATATCACGACTGATTGCTTCTTTCAACATTTTATCAAAATTTAACATAACGAAACCCTTCTTTCGAAAAAGGCTTCTGTTTGTTATAAATATTCTTTGATTCAGAGAGTCTGATTTTAATTCTGCCTTACCATTGTTAATAGTTACTTATCTGCCTTTATGGCGATTGTTCTCGTGTTCCCTAGGTAAATCTTCTTTGTGGAGAATCTTGTAATCTAGTAATTCACGAATAAATTTAGGGGATGTTTTTATCAATTCCGGTAAAAAGTCTTTTATGACTCTTATAAGAAGGTCAAACAATTTGATTTTCTGCTTGGCTTCATCAAGATAAACCTGACGTAGACGTTCATCCGATACCTTGATATTCAGAATATCATTTGTTCTATTCTTCTCTAGTAATAACTCCTTCTCTATTTCAGAGAGTTTTTCCTGCCCAATTTGGATTTCATGGTTTTGGGCAAGAATTAATTCATCCTTATCTTTTATCGTTTGATTAAGGCTTTCTTTTTCTTTCATAAGAAGAGCATTCTTATCCTTTTCCATTTTCAGTGCTAAGTTGATGGCTTTTTGCTGGTCAACCACATTTTTGATATTAAAGATTGATATATGCTCTTCCGGTTCCAAGTCTTTAGCCCGTTCTAGCAAACTCTGCTCTTTCAATTTAATTTCAGCTTCAAGCTTATTCAAAGATTTCTCAGCTTCCTTTAACTTAAAGGCTTCTACTTCCAAATGCTTTTCTGCTTCACCATAGTCATGCAGTTCTCCCCGGTCAAACCCATATTCTTTACCGACTGCATTATACATATAATCCTGGAATTTACGATAACTGAATTTCCCTTTCCAGAGTTCTGTTATGGAGATTTTCTTGCAATCCATCTTTTTATCATGGATAATCGGTATTGCAATCACATGCATATGTGGTGTTACTTTCCCTTCGGGAAAGAGAGCTTTCATTTCTTCATCTTTTGGATGGAATTCCTCGTCCCTATGTACATTGGCAGATAGAATAATCATGTTCGGAAAGTACTTCTGAATCGCATTCAATTCTTTTTTGAAAAATTCTTCTTGCTCCCCAAGAGTCATTGCCGTTATTTTCTCATATGGTGGATACACCAGAAATTCATCCAAGAACTTTGTTTGCTTTTCCTCTGACCCTTGCACCTTTAACTGTCCCTGAAACTCACCATTGTCACGAAGTCGCTTGAATGCTGTTAGGTATGTTTCTCCTTTTTTCAGATTATTTGCTATGCAAGTGTTTAAATGAGTAAGTGATGTATCAATGTTTTTATTCCCGTTGTCTTTCAGGGTCCTGAAATTGTGCTGATACGGTAATCGCATCTTGGATTTAATATAACCTTGATGTCTTACAATGCAAACGTTAGCCATAAAAATTTCCTCCTTTAAAAATTTGTTAATCCGGTACATTAATAAAAATGATTGACGAATTTAAAAAGGAGTAATTTTTTACGTTATTTCAGAAAATAATTTTTAGCTCTTATAATTCAGATTATCTGTATTAACTCACTAGGGCAGTTTGACAACTGCCCCGCTCGCTCTCCGAGGGGTCTGCGACGCTTTTGCATCATCCACACATTAAAACAACGAAGGATCCATGCGCAGCATGGACCTTCGTTGTTTTTATTTCACCTTCTCACGAAGTGGGTTGCACCGATATGACGTATTTCATTGTCTTTTTCACTTAACTTGATATGGCATCACTACCATTTAGTCCCTTATCAAGACTACATAAAAGAATTAATTTAGTTTTTTTACAAAAAGTATACGCAATTTCAGTAAGTGTAGAAGATACACATTGATAAAAAGTGTATACCGATATTTGGCAGATTTAGTTTATTTATTTTAATTAATATGTTACAATGTATCATGGCTTTAGTAATTTAAATGTAGTTCTACATCGATTGCCTCAATTTTATTTACTATTTATATACTATACGGTATATAAAATTTATAATTATAAGTCTGTATTTTTTGTAAAGGAGAGTTCTATGATTCATAAAAAAAGAATACTTGTAATTTTTATCATCTGTTTGGTACTTTTAGTTGTCATTGGAGTTTCCAGAATTAACACATATTCGCCTGTTGGCGCTATTCGCTATGAATGTTTATTAAATGGCCATATCATTTCAGCTTTATTCATGCATGTAACTAATATAAAAATTAACGACGAGACCACTGCTTATAAAATAACATCATTTATCCCATATGAAAAAGCTACAGCAACACATTTAGACCAATGGAATGTTAAAAAAAATAAAAATGGTACTTATTCAGCTTCATATGGTAAAGGTTGACATCACCATTTCGTTGTTGCAAAAAATATGTGCACTATTATGTGCACATTAATCAGAAGTGGATGAAACCCCTTTCTTCTCAGTATTTGTAGGATAGGATTATGGTTCGAATCCCGTCTCGCGCTTAAATAAAAACAAGCTCATCCGAATGGATGGACTTGTTTTTATTTCTGTGCCAGACCTTGGATGTAGAACCAGAAAGAATGAAAATGGAGGCTCACACGCCGAGATTTTCATTCTTTCCGCGGCTTTGTTTCGAGTCGTAGACGATGAAAGAAAGACGCTTCGAAACACCCGTCTCGCGCTTAACTAAAAAGGGCAGGAAAGCTGGTTAAATCAAGCTTTCCTATTTTTTTGTTTCTAAAAATAATGTGTGCAAGATGTGTGCAACATCCTTTTACGTATTCGAACCGCTATAATGCTTTGTCCATATAGGAACGATTTTTTTCGATTTCATTGTAATTGTAGATATAGCCTTTCGTTGTATCATAGCCTTTGCGGATATATACTCCGTCTACTCTTTCCTCGTCAACAATCTCCATCTTATGAATATAGACTTCATCATCAAGCATATCTTCCTGTTTCAAAACAACTAGTTCACCTATCCTTGTTCCGATTTGGAAATCCATCAAAATCGTATAAGCTTCCATGGTTCCTTGCTGATAGAGAAAATCTTCAAGGATTTCCATTTCTTTTTCCAGATACAGCCTTGAACCTACTCACTATCCATACATTATACAAATGGACGTAGTCTCCCAGGAATGCGGATTCTGCATTATAATATTATCAAATCGCAGATTCTGCGATATTATTATTGTATTTAATGTAAAACAATGTATAATATTATTTGGAGGTGTTCAACATGAATTTAGGGAAAAATTTATTAGAAGTTCGAGAGACTGCAAAAATATCGCGTGCTCAGTTGGTTGAACTCTTAAAAGAAAAAGGATTTGACGTTAAAACATATACGATCAGCAAGTGGGAAACTGGGGTGTCAAAACCTACGATTGATGCATTTCTCGCTATTTGCGACATCTGTCGGGTGATAGATATACGACATACCTTCGCTGGTAAAAGGCTATTACACTTATATGATATACCGGTCTCAGCCGGACTCGGTAGTTACCTTGATGATGGTTCTTATGGGATGATTGAGGTTGACAATACGATTTCAAGTCAGGCTGATTATGCAGTAAGAGTAAGTGGAACTAGTATGATGCCCCGCTTTGTCGATCAACAAATTATCTTTATCCATGAGCAATTAGCGCTGGACGAAGGTGACATAGGAATATTCTGCCTAAACAACGATGCCTTTCTAAAAAAACTTGGGAAGGGGTATTTGATTTCATTAAATCCTGAATATGACCCTATCCCAATTCAAGATTATGACGATTTTAGAGTATTGGGAAAGGTTGTCGGGTAGTACTTTTATTTTGGTAAGCTTTACCTAGGAGGGATCATGGACGGATTTTATACTAATAAAAAATATGACTCATATAAAATCCAAGAGCGGCAGCAGGTTCAAGGTGATGAATCAACTATGGATTTGCCACATACGCAGACAGTCGAACCCATTTCACTTGATCAGGGGTCGTTTTATGAGATTGAATATGATTCCTGTCCTATCCCCGGTGTTGGTAAATTCATTTTGAAGCCTCAAAAAATCGAAGAGCCTGAAAAAGACGAGAAGCGGGATCTCTTTGGTCAAATGAGAGATATTGCAAGGGCACATCGCTCTGCTTATGACAATTCGAGATTTTTTAATCAGCGTGTTCAGCAGGATAATGCGATAATCTTTTATAAACAAGGTATGTTTATGAAGGATTTTTCGGATGATTATTGTGAAAATGTGGAATTCTCACAATACTTCCCCTACTATCAGCAGATGGGATACGCGCAGCTCCGGACATATTTTACCTGGCGTAAGGAAGTCAGAAAAGGAACGGTTGTTGATATATCCTTGTCCTACGCATTTCTATATATCTATGAGTTGTTAAATAACATCGGAGTGAGCGACCCTCAGGATGGCCTGAATCAACTAATGTCTTTCTGGAGAGCTTTTGCTAACTTTAACAAGTCAATTGACAAGTATGTAATCAGATGGTTGAAGGATTACCATATCTACTATGAACTTCCACATTCATTTCAGGATTTCGTTGATAGTAACAATCTTACTAGATCTTATCCGAAGATGGCCTATACTACGGACAAATTTACAATGTTTTGCAATCTATCAAAATATGACATAAGAAAGTCTACTTTTTATACCGATGACAATATGAAGCTGATAACGGATTGCTTCTATTTCGTTATCAACAAGCTCAAACAAATATTTGAAGGCCACGGAATCAATTTTGATGAATCGATATTTCAAGCTACAAAGAAAATGTCGGAATGGAAGCCGTTTAAGGACGCATTGTTTTATCCATGGATGAAACAGGCGAACAGGCAGATTGTGCTATCTGAAAATGAAATTTATATATGTAATAATAATAAATGGTCGTTCAGCACGGTCCTCACGTCGGAAAGCGGTCGACAGTTGATTGGATATATCCTAAAGCAGATGGAAGTTGCTTTAAGAAAGGTTACAATATACAAATATAAACTCTCAGCGAACCTCGAAATGGTCTCGCACGAAGCCGTTGGCAAATTAAATAAGGCCGGTTTATCTCTTGAAACAATCGTTAACGATGCTGTCGCTGAATTCTACAAAGAAGCAACCAAAACCGTTGTAATCGTGGATCAGGTCGCACTGTCTAGAATCAGACAGGAAGCACTCGTTACACAGGAAAAGCTAATTGTACCAGAACAGGAAAAGATGATTGTACCAGAACAGGAAAAGCTAATTGTACCGGAACAGGAAAAGATGATTGTACCAGAACAGGAAAAGCTAATTGTACCGGAACAGGAAAAGATGATTGTACCAGAACAAATGAAATTGATCTTTCCAGAGCAAGAAAGTCAATTTGTTCCGGTTATTCCCGTTCAAACACAGCTTAATTTATCTTTTCCAGTTACACAGGACAAGCCTTTTATGCCGCTGTCTAGGATTGAACCAACTCCCGAACGTGATATTTGGGAGAGTTTGAAAAGCACATTAACCAAAGTTGAAATCAAGGCTTTATCTGTGGTGTTGCACGGTGAGACAAATTTAAAGAAATATGCAGATGAATGTGGTATCATGTTGGAAGTTCTTGTGGATGGGATCAACGAAAAGGCAATGGATATCGTTGGTGACAACCTTTTAGATGATGGTTTTGCTTTATATGATGACTATAAAGAACAAGTAAAGGAATTGATAGCATGAATATAGTAAGTCAAATACCAAATAGAATTGCGAACATATTAATTAACGCTCTGAAAGGCGGAGTTGTACCGCGAGTAGGCCTGGAATACATTACCGTAGGCCGAACACAGGAGATTGCTGCCATACTTCGCGATATTGAGATGATTGAGGAAGGTAGTGCGTCGTTCCGTTTCGTTGTCGGTAAATACGGTAGTGGGAAGAGCTTTCTCCTCCAGACCATTCGAAATTACGCCACCGCAAAAGGATTCGTGGTTGTGGACGCCGACCTTTCACCGGAACGAAGATTCGCCGGCACCAAAGGCCAGGGGTTGGCTACGTATAAGGAATTGATCCAGAATCTTTCTACCAAATCAAAACCTGACGGTGGTGCTCTACCATTGATACTTGAAAAATGGATCTCTGGTATACAGTCCTCTGTTAAGACTCAAGCTGATGTAAGCGATGATGACTTTGATGATCTGGTTGAACGACAAATCTACGCAGTCGCAAGCTCGCTAGAAGGAATGGTCAATGGATTTGAATTTGCCAAGGCTGTGGTCACTTATTGGAAGGCTTACAAGCTGGACGACGTAGCAATGAAGTCAAATGTTCTGAGATGGTTTCGGGGTGAATATCCTTCTCGGAAAGAAGCGAAGGACGATCTGGGAATCAATTTTATTGTCAATGATGATACTTGGTATGACTTCTTGAAGATATTTGCGACCTTCCTAGTATCAGCCGGGTATAAAGGGCTGCTTGTTGTGATTGACGAACTTGTTAATATATTCAAGATACCTAATTCCATTACCAGAGCAAATAACTACGAGAAAATCCTTACGATGTATAATGATGTCTTACAAGGAAAAGCGAGCCATATCGGTTTCCTTATGGGTGGAACGCCTCAATGTATTGAGGATAAGTATAAAGGTGTATTTAGCTATGAAGCGCTGCGCTCACGCTTATCAGAGGGACATTTCGCAACCGCTGATATCAAGGATCTTTCCGCTCCTATTATTCGGCTGCAGATGCTGTCGCAGGAGGAGATGTATATTCTTGTAGAGAAGCTTAGGAACATTCATGTTCAGCTTTATAATTACACTTCTACCTTGACTCATGAAGAATTGGTTTATTTCTTAACGGTAGAATATAACCGTGTTGGTGCCCAGACACACATTACCCCGCGTGAGATCATCCGCGATTTCATCGAATTGATTAACATCCTGCACCAAAATCCACAGAAAAGTGTTTCTGAGATTTTAGGCGACAATAGCTTTGAAATGGCCAAAGGAGGTTTATCGGATGAAGTCATACACAGCGAATTCCAAGAATTTGAGGTATAAAAATTATGGATGTTTTTAATCGGCTCGCACCGTTTATTCAAGACTTTATTTATCAAAACAAGTGGGAAGAATTACGTGGTAACCAAGTTGCCGCCTGCGAAGTAATCTTTGACTCCGATGACAATTTACTCCTGACTTCCGGGACTGCCTCCGGTAAGACAGAGGCGGCATTTCTACCGGTGCTTACCGAGCTTTATAATAAGCCCTCAAGCTCAGTCGGGGTTATGTATATTTCACCGCTCAAGGCTTTGATTAATGACCAGTTTAATCGGTTGGAACAGATGCTTCTTGATTCCAACATCCCTGTCACAAAATGGCATGGTGATGCTTCACAGACTCAAAAAAACAAGCTTATTAAAAATCCCGAAGGGTTGTTACAAATCACACCGGAATCCTTAGAAAGCCTGATCACCAATAAACGCGGTGCCTGCCTGTCAATGTTCTCTGATTTGCGATTTGTTATTATTGACGAGGTCCACTACTTTATGCGGGATGTCCGTGGTTTACAATTGCTTTGTATTCTCGAGCGCCTCAAACAATTAACAAGTAACAATCCCCGTCGTATTGGTTTATCCGCAACATTGGGTGATGTTTCTATGGCACAGAATTGGTTGAATATGGGTACCGGCCGCAAATGCTCCGCTCCTATTGTGGAAGAAGGAAAAAAGCGTGTCAGGCTTCATATCGAACGTTTCGTAAATTACTCCGAAGAACGTGATCTTACCACGAGAGACGGAAGTGGCAATGTTATAAATGTCAATTCCGGTGATATGGGCAACCGAGAACATTATGAATATCTATTTAAACAAACGCTAGATAAAAAGACGATTATCTTTACCAACAGCCGGGAAGAGACAGAATTTATCCTTGCTCATTTACGTGAGATTGCCTTGCAAAACAAAGTTCCTGATGTCTATCGCGTCCACCACGGTAATGTTTCTGCTCTGCTACGGGAAAGCACTGAGGAAGAGATGAAATCTGCGGATGAAAAGATTGTAACCGGGGCCACCGTTACACTGGAGCTGGGTATTGACATCGGTTCTCTTGACCAAGCCGTTCAAGTTGGTGCTCCGCTCAATGTCTCCAGTTTTGCTCAGCGTTTGGGCCGATGTGGTCGTAGAGGCCAGGTTCCACAATTGCTTTTTACGTTTGTGGAAAGCATCAGGATAAATTCTGCAGATATTCTCGGTCCGATCAATTGGGAATTCCTTCGGACGATTGCAATCGTTGAACTTTATCTAAAAGATCACTGGATCGAGCCGATCCCACCGCTAAATCATGCGTATAATCTTTTGTATCACCAGACTATGAGCTGTTTAAAAAGCAACGGTGAGATGTCCAGTGCAGGCCTTGCCCAGTCGATTCTATCCTTGGGTTGTTTTAAAAACATTCCTCAAGAGGACTATAAATGGCTGCTCTCCCATATGATCAATCTTGATCAGTTACAACGCACCGAGAGTGGCGGGTTAATTATCGGACGTGAAGGTGAGAAGATCGTAAACAGCCATAAATTCCTGACCGTGTTCCTTGCACCGGAATATTTACTTGTAAAAGACGAAAATCGTACCATTGGTACCGTTGATAAAGTATACCCGGTTGGTACCCGTTTTGCGCTGGCAGGCATATCATGGGAGACGGTGGATGTAAATGAAAAATCAAAGGTTATCTTTGTAAAGAAGGTTCCTGGTGTATCGGTTGTAGATTGGAATGTGGACTTTAACGCCGAGCTCCATACCGTGCTTGTTCGTAAAATGTGCAGTGTACTCAAAGAGAACAATGCTTATCCTTATTTAAGTGTCCGCTGTCAAGAAAGATTAGCCGAAATTCAATATATTGCCCGCAATAGTGGAATTCTGGATAACCTTGTGACCCCGCTGTCTGATAGAAAATACGCTATCTTCCCTTGGGTGGGAACAAGACAATTAATTACATTAAATTACGCTTTACGTCATAGGAAAATAAAGAGCAAACATCCTTGGATTACTTGTGTTTATCTTGAGGTGATTTTCGATGGGACAAAAGAGGAACTTACGGAGATCATCTATGATATCCTTCATAGCGATCTTAACCTTTATGACTTGCCCTTGCCCGACAAGGTGCAGATCGACGGAAAGTATAACGAGTTCGTTCCGCTTGAGCTTCTTCGCAAACAATTCATTGAAGATTATCTTGATTTTGAAGGACTTAAGAATGCGTTATTATTATACAACTGTATTTAAGCAGGAAGCTATAGCGTAGATAATTTATTATTAGTTAAGTTAAAGGATCCGATAGGAAAATATGGATGAATGATTATTGATTGGCTACTTGAAGATAACTCATGGTTGAACTATGCAATAGAAACTCAGTTATTGGAGAAAATGGTTGAACCATCGCTTGTTACTACTGATTCTAGAATACAGATTGTAGTAAACCGACTTAAGGATTCAACGGTTGGTATTTCTTCCTTAAAATCCGGAAAAGTAGCATATGCAAATGCAAGTAAATGCAATTAAGTCCACTGAGTATATTATGAAATCCACTACGCTAGCAGTTTAGTGCTTGTTTACAACTTCGTAGCAACCTATGATTATGCAAGAAAAATAGATCTTTATGGGGGTATTTTATGCTGATAATATTAGTTGCCTCGATAAGAATTATTACAGTCTTATTTGGAGGAATTCTTTTATTCTTAATGTTGAAGTTAATCTATATCAATAAAAAAGAGTTAAGTACTATTCATAATTACTCTAAGGGAAATGCAATTGAAAAAGATAGAAATGACATTCTAAATACATTAGTTACTCTACAAGAAGGGTACGATAAAAGAGATATCTCAAAAATTGATTACTATGTGGAAAACACCATGAATTTTCAAGATGTACTTATTTTAGGGACAAATCCAAATGAAATATTTATAGGACATGAAGGTGTAAAAAAATTATTTTTTGGAGATTGGAGGTATTGGGGCAAAGTCAAATTCAACCTAGAAGAATCCTATATTGACCAATTCAAGAATATGGCATACATAACGGTAAGGGGAGAGGTGAGGATTGATATATGGAAAATAAGACTCCCATTAAGATTAACATGTGTTATGTCAAATGAAAGTAAAAAATGGCTAATTAGTAAGCTCCAATTTCAATATGATATTAATACTAATTATGTTATATTTGCAATGTTGGCATCTATCGGGTTATTCGTTAGCCTTATATTGTCCATATTTACAATATTTATGTAGCTCAAGTCCGTTTTTTATCAAGCGTACGAGATTTACCATGTTAATTAATCTTATTTTCAATGATAAACAATTCATAAATATCTTTAAATGTATCAAGTGTTGGATTGAAAAACCAAAATGATTGATAAGCACAGTTCTCATAATACCTATCATCCAAATCATAACAGATTCTCATGTTACACGATAAATTTGAACTTTTCCTTCCTCCACAGCGATGACAACTTGCATAACTATTCCCAAAGACATCAGGGAAGTTTTTGGTCAAAGCTGAAACTTTTTCAGGTATTAATGAAAATATATTTCGGAAAATAACCTTTACCGCCATATTAAAAACTCCATCAAAGTTATTATTTCCGTGAACAAAATCACAGAAAAGGTAATAACTACGTCATTATTATTATTGTAATGGTATTATATGTAAATACCCATCCTCCGTATAAGATATCAACTAGACTAAAAAGAAATTCAATAATCAACTCTAAGTCAATCTTTTAAATTAATAACTATAGGTCTTAGTTGGATAATTTTGAATAGTTTTACCGGATGGATAGTAGATGGGGCAATGATACATTTAAAGACAGGTCCCTCATAAATGAGAGACCTGTCTTTAATGTTATATAATTTATGTACTAATTATTATCCAGTTTAAACTTATTAACAATTTCTTTCAGGCTTCTCGCATTATTCATGCTTTTTTCAGCCATTATGTTAGTTTCGTTGGACAAACCAACAACTGCGGAGGTCTTTTCTGCAATATCCGTAACTCCCAAAGCAGACTGCTCCATGATCGTGTTAATTCCTGCTGCAGAGGCAGTAATCTGCTCCGTTATTGTATTAAGCACTTCCATTGATTCATTGATTGTAAGGAGCATATCTCTAATTGATTGCGCATCTTTGCCGTATTGATCGCTGGTAGCATCATTTTCCTTCAAATCCTTGATTGCCGTACCTTCGATAAAATCAATGGACTGTCCGAGGCAATCAGCAAGTCCTTCTACTGCTGAGACTGTCTCCCCGATAATATTTTCTATTGCAATTGCCGTCTCACTAACCGTATTGGATAATTGTCTGACTTCATTTGCTACTACAGCAAATCCCCTTCCCTGTTCACCGGCTCTTGCGGCTTCGATGGAAGCATTCAGTGACAGAAGATTTGTCTGTTTAGCCACTGTTTTTATGATACCTGTAAGTTGATCAATTTTGCTGATACTTTTTGCTTGTAATAAAGCGGCATCAGATTTATTCTTGACCTCGATGAACAGGATATTCGCCTCTTCTGCTTTTTTGGTATTTGAGGTCTTTACGATATCCGCCCTGCCCTTTATCTCCTCAGCGAGCTTCTTACCAATAACGGATTTTTCCGTTACCTCGGTTACGCTCTTTGAGATATTAAAGATATCCACTTTAATTTCTTCCGTAGTCGCCGTTGCTTCTTCCATACTAGCGGCAAGCTCTTCCGATGTAGCGGAGTTGTCGGTGGAGCTGCCATAGGTCTGTTTTGCAATCTGCTCCAGCTTCTCGGCATTCTCATCAATAAACCTAGAGGTATCATCCGATATATATCGTCTCCCCGGTCTTTTTATCAACATAATTCCCTATATCCGATGTGCCCGGCTCCATAGTAATCATTTTATCGTAGATCGCTTTTAGATCGTCAGGAGCATTATTTTTATCAAATGTTTCCGGAGTGTTAATTACAGAATCTTCCTTATTATCAATAACTGTGATGATATCGGCATTCTTATTAATAATAAATGCACGGCCATTATCTCCGATTTCGATCTTTTTTATCATACTGTCTAAAGCATCACGTCCTGAAGTGGCTAATAATACTCCCTCAAGATCTCCGCTTGGTAATCCGTTCGTTATTACAGGTACTGCTATCTGAAAGGTATATTTATTCGATCCATCATCCAGAATTGCATCTGATAAGGATACTCCATTTTTCTTTGCTTCATTATATATATCCAGACCGGAATAATCTTTTCCGTCATAAATATTCTTTCCCTTATCATCAATAAACATAATATCAGAAAAATCATATTTGGCTTTTGTAAAGGAAAGTGTATCATTTCTATCCTGCTCAGACATCTCTTCACGACATAGCACATTACCTACCGCACGTGCTTCGGTTATGTAATACTTCATCTGGGTCTCAATTTGTAATGCAGTCTCTTGTGCCATATCATCCAATGAGGAGGTCATGGCATATTCCGTACTCTTATTCATGGAGCTCAAAGCTATGCTGCTCTGTATTACAGTCAGGACTACGACGACCAGTACAATTGATAAAGTGATTTGTAAACTCAATAATCTTTTCTTAATAAAATGGGTTTTTCCAGCTGCCTTTTTTTCCTTCTTGTTCCTAATCTTAATCCCTTGGGTTTTTACTTTTCCCATTGTTATTACCTCCTCTTTGAGCTAGCAACAATATACAGCAGAAAATACTTATTTATTAATTTTCAATGTCGATCCTCGTAGTTTAATTCATGTTTAACTTTACACTTATTATACAATAAAATTCTTTGTTTTTCTATATTTTATGTAAATTCCGAGAAAAAAAGTATATTATATTACCATTATTCATGATTATTTAGCAGAAATATAATTTGCAAAAATTCTGGATATAACAAAGAGTTCACTGTCTAACTAATATGCTATTATTAGCCGTTTTACTGTGCTTTTCCTTACCATTGACTTACTATTTTAGGTCGTATACAATTAGATTAATTGGAATAAGTAAGGGGTATTCTACGCGTAAGAAATTAATGCTTGAACATCTTTATTGTATATTGGTATGCTGACAGGCTATATCAATGCACCAGGTATGGATTCCATGGACGAATAAGATTACACATATATATAAGCCAACAAATCTATGCAGAAAATGTCAAGAAGGATAAATTGGATTTTGGTAATATAGGTGTGCGGGGAGGTGAGAATATGAGCTGGTTAGAAAGCATTCAACAGACGATTGACTATATTGAAGATAACCTTGAGTCAGAGCTTGATAGTGATAAGTTGGCGGGAATAATATACACTTCGAGTTTTAATTTTCAACGAATATTTGCAATTATGTGTGATTGTACTGTTGGAGAATATATCAGAAATCGCAGATTGACCTTAGCAGGCTATGAGCTTTTGAACAATGATAGCCGTATTTTAGACATCGCGATAAAGTATGGTTATGAAACGAATGAAAGCTTTACAAGGGCATTTTCGAGATTTCATGGTGTTACTCCATCCATAGCCAGAAAGAACCGAACGAGTTTGAATATGTTCTCACGTATTTCCGTAAAATCTAATTTATCAGGAGGAAAGGTTATGATTAGTGATTTAAGTGAACGAGGCTATGTTGTAAAGGAAACAGGTGCAGTTTATTACACACCGGACATGGACAAGACATTAAAATGGTTTAAAGAAATACTCGGGTGGTATGGGCAAATTGAAGCAAGAGACGAAACTAACATAGGTACTTACGGTTGCTTAAATAATATACCTATCGAGATTGAAGCCTTACATATTGCCCCGTTTACGGGAATTCATATGTTTCAAGGAGAGCCGCTTAAAATTGTCGTAGGTTTTATGCTGGTTCAGGGGATTGAACAATTATATTCCTTCGCAAAAAGGAATGGATGGGAAAAGGTCACCAAAGTTGTAGCAGAACCGTGGGGCGGAAAAACCTGTGAAGTCACCACAATTGACGGCAGTATACTAAAGTTTTTTGAGCTGTAAAAATAATTTCTGCTCTTCCATAATTAAGAAAAAACTAGTTCATTCGAAAGGATGGACTAGTTTTTATTCCGGGTATTGCCTGAAATTTATGGGTAAGAAAAATTTGAATATGTTGTCATTTGTAGTAGTTAGTATTATAATTCAAATAACAAAACTGACAAAATTGAATTTCCAGACATGAATTCATGTCCGATTTTAGTATAATAATAGTACCAATTTCTAGGGGGAGTTAGTGTGAAAAAATTATGGTTAGTACTTTGCATTATAACAACACTTTTACTTTCGAGCTGTTCATCAAAAATACACATACCAAGTCAAAAAAACTTAATATCATATATGAAAGACTCTGGATACACCATAGATAAATTCTCAACAATTGGCGATATCAATGATATATCACGTATAGTTGCAACAAAGGGAGATAGTACCTTAGATGTTTGTTATCATGTGGAAGATGAGGATCATGATATCATTCTTGATTTTTACGGTGCTAATTACGAAAAATCATATATATCCGGAAAGATTGATGGTTTTGTTTATTATGCCAGTGATAAGACTGTCTGGGAAATTTCCAGGATTGATACTGATATTGAAAATTAGAAGTAAGTTCACTCGGTTATCATATATATAAGGAGAGACACTATGGAAATCTGGGATGCATATTATAGGGATGGAACAAAAGCTGGTATCGATTTGGTTCGAGATGAAGTAATCCCGGATGAGCTTTATCATCTTGTTTGTGAAATTATAGTGAAACATATTGATGATACCTATTTATTAATGCAAAGGGATTTTCAGAAAAAGGGTTGGCCCGGTATGTATGAAGCCAGCGCAGGCGGAAGTGCACTGAAAGGTGAAACACCTATACAAGGGGCTCTACGAGAATTACAAGAAGAAACCGGAGTTGTCGCTTCAGAATTGACACAGCTTTACCGCACCGTAAGTGAATGGCAACACTCAATATATTATGGATACTTATGTTTGACTGATTGTAAAAAAGATTCCATTACTCTTCAAAAAGGTGAAACCATAGCATATAAGTGGGTAAATGCAAAGGAACTCCTAGAGATTATTAATTCCGAAGAGTATGTTGATACTTATCGGGAAAGGCAGAAAAAATTCCTGCAGACGATTAGAGAATAAAGCATAATACACAATCGAACCCTTGCGATAGGAGGTATATTTTATCCCGTAATTTTTATATTGACATTTTATGATAGCTCTATTAAAATATTTCTAACATATACCAAAGCAAATTGTTTTCAAAACGGCACTAACAAAATTTAATATTCAGTTTAACTGTTTACGGAAGGATAAGCCCGAGAAGTCATCTATATGATTTTCTTGAGCTTTTTTTGTACGAATGAGTTATGAGTTCATGTGATAAGTGGGGAAAAAATATGTTCATGTATGTATTTTCAATTATTATGATAGTGGCATCAAATGTATTGTATAATCTTTGCTCCAAATCAACACCGGCGAAAGCGAATCCTTTCTCCGCGCTATTTATTACCTATATAACCGGGGCAATCATCACTCTTATTGCCTTTCGATTTTATAAGGCTGATAAAGGATTCTTTGACTCTCTAAAAGATCTAAATTGGTCGACCTTTGCTCTTAGTTTTGCTATTGTTGGCCTCGAATTTGGTTATATTATGGCTTACCGCGCAGGCTGGAACATAAGTATAGGATCATTGGTAGCCAATATTCTCCTAGCACTTATGCTTATTCCAATAGGCATATTCCTTTATAAAGAAGCTTTTTCTTTTAATAAGTTAATTGGAATCGCCTTTTGTATTGCAGGGCTAATATTCATTAATAGAAAATAGTATTTTCAAGTGAAAGGAATTCACACTCCAGAATGATTGCAACGGTAGTCTCCGATTAATTAATCTATGGTTGTAAGAAGTTTAGATTGATACTTCTACTCTTTTGCTTCATCCCAATATATATTGCCATCCATTCCCATTGGCAATATATAGTAGATAAAATTTTATTATTAATATATAATATCAATAATGAAATTAGGAGGTGTTTACTTTGGAGGAAGCCAGAAAACCATTTGAGTATGATGATGACAAAAGAGGAGCTCTACTTTTTTTTATTGTAATGCTCATAACAGTCGACATTTTAATACCAGCCATCTTTATCGTACATGTATGCAATGTTTTTAAACAAATCCCAGCCATAAATCTTGGTTTCAAGGTCATATGTATCCCATACTTTCTTTTCCTTGTGTTTACCGTGGTTACCTGTTATAAGCCGAGAAAGAATTTTATTACCGTATCTAAGAATTATTTGATTACTCGGACAGTCTTTATGGTATGCTGTATTATAATATTGTGTTTCAGTAATATTTCTGATAAAGACATAATAGGCTTTGGCAAACAGTACAGTTCCACTGCCGAATATATCTGCTGGGAAGTGCTATTTCGTCTGGCCTATGTGTTCATAACCGGCGGAGGATGGTATCTGTACTTCTTGAAATCGAAACGGTGCAAAGAGCTTACCCTGGAAATAACAAATAAGTGATTGAGTATCTTAATTGCTTTATACTGCATACATTTATTATAATGGTGGGATAATCTGATTTGGCAAAGCAAATGGTATTATTTACCATAAAATATTATTCTATAAAGTGTTGACATTAGTCAATATCCATGTTATAGTTATGAAGGTTATTGTAGATGGATGTTTTGATTCACATATTTTTGTAAATCATTAGCGCGTTGATGATTTACAAAAATATGTGATTTTTTTCACCGGAAAATAAGCAAAATAAAAATTTGGAGGTATTATTATGAACAAAGGTACAGTAAAGTGGTTTAATGCTCAAAAAGGATTTGGATTTATTACTAACAGCGAGACAGGCGAGGATTTATTCGTACATTTCTCAGGAATCGCTTCAGAAGGCTTTAAGTCTTTAGAAGAAAACCAGAATGTAACTTTTGATATTACTCAGGGACAACGCGGCTTACAGGCTGTTAATGTTGTTGTAGCATAATATCAACTAAAGTTTAAAAACAGACTCGGTAAAGATTTATCTTTATCCGAGTCTATTTTTATGTTAATATTCCATATATTCAAAATAATCAAAATCAGCGTATGCTCCTTGACCCGCAAGATCCTGGCAACAGATACCGATAAATGCTCCTGTAAATAAAATATGACCTGTAGCACCATAATAATCATCCGAAAGCACTGTTGCATCAAGGTCTTTCCCTATCTTACTATAATTCTTGTTATCAATGGAATAAGAGAAATATGCTTTTTCCTTCTCGGTTATCAATCTAAGATATACTTCCCCGGTATCCTGTAAAGGTATTCCTACTCCAATTGGCTGACTCCCCTTACCGAGTATGCAAGAAATAATGCTCATTACTCTTCCGGCAACCTCATCCTCTGTAATATATAAGTAATAGTAGCTTTTGGAATCATAATAGTAGACAAGTCCTGCCATTGTCTGAAAGCTCTTCGGTTTAAAATCCATTTTGGTGGTAACCTGGACGTAGAAGCTCTGCTGTCTGTGAGCCAGCAGCGACTGGTAATGGCACGAAGATAAGGATTCCTTCCCATATAAACGTAAATACCCGAGACGTTCTGTTAAGGATGCCCTTTCAGCCAGAGGTACCCTAAGGGATTGAAGGTGAATACTCCAGTCATGATGTTCAAAGTTCTCTATTAGGTATTTCTTCTCTACGGTCGAATCTGCCTCAACTCCTACTATCTCAACTTTTTCGCTGGGTGAGTTGCCTCCATTCACAAGACGCAGCCATCCATCCTTCCATTCAACCTCCTGTAATGCAGTTTCACGTCCTAAAATGCACATATGCTCATCACCAACCGGTCTTCCGCACAGATGAACCATATACCATTTGCCATTATGGCTCTTTGTTATACTCGCATGTCCGGCTTTTTGAATCGGATTATCAGGAGTATGGTAGGAAGTTAATATCGGATTCTTTGGATCTACTTCATAGGGGCCTTCGATATTTCTGCTTCTGGCCATCGTCACCGCATGCTCGTAACCTGTACCGCCTTCTGCCGTCAGTAAATAATAATAACCGTCATGTTGATACAGATGGGGTCCCTCCGTAAATCTAAGCTGCGTACCTTTGAAAATATTAATCGACTCTCCCACCAGAGCCTTCTTCTCTTCCGAATATTCCTGTAATACAATTCCGCTAAAATTGGTGCTCCATTTTCTGTAATCCATCAGCATGTTCAGTAAATATTTTTTCCCATTGACGTCGTGGAATAAGGAAGGGTCAAAGCCACTGGAATTTAGATAAATCGGTTCCGACCAAGGCCCCATAATGTCTGATGCTGTAACGAGATAATTATGGGTATCCTTGAACATTCCGATAAATGATTTGACGTCGGTATAGATTAGATAATAAATGCCTTTACTGTAAGATAAACAAGGAGCCCATATACCGCAGGAGCTCTGATTCCCCAGCATATTTAATTGTGACAGTCGATCCAAAGGATGACAGATCAGTTCCCAATGAATCAAATCCGTCGAATGATGGATTTGTACTCCCGGAAACCATTCAAAAGTCGAGGTAGCAATGTAATAATCACTGTCCACCCTTAGAATGGACGGATCCGGATTAAAACCTGTTAAAATAGGATTGGTTGCATAAGCCATAAAAGTATCTCCTTCATAATTTTCTCTATTTCTCGAATTAGGAACAATGCACACTAATTCAATAAACTTTCTCCATTGTACTACTTTTTACACGAGAATGGAATGCTACTGCATTTCATATTGCATTTCAACCTCAGAGAAGATACGATACCATTAACATTTCATAGGATATCTCCCTAGAAATGCATGGAATACTTCAGGCTTTTATACATGTCACCAATATCCTTTCCCCATAAATCACTGCAAAGGGATCTCCCGAATGATCTGTGTTCATCACTATGATACATTTCAGCTACGAAAGTATAAAAAATAGCAAAAAATCTATTGACAAAAGTACCTGTTATAATTTATCATATCCCTTGCACCGATTAAATATCCGATATGCGCGAGTGGCTCAGTGGTGGAGTATTGCCTTGCCAAGGCAGAGGTCGCGAGTTCGAATCTCGTCTCGCGCTTGATTAATTTCGTCAGAAGTCCTTATATTAATAAGACTCTGGCGATTTTTCATTCCTGGAGTTTTGAGTGCCCATGAGTACGCATCTCTGACGTGACTGTTCCTCGGTTATCATACGCCGGCTTTAATGCAATTTCTGCGTGTTTGCAGTGTGTACGAATAGCACAGCGATAATTATAAGGAGGCATAAGAATATGGCATCGAAAAATAGCATTAAACAATGGGTTAGTAATAACATTATTACGCTTATCTTTGCCTGCATTTATTTTATATTGTTTATTGTTAATATAGGTATTGGCAACAATCGTGTATTTAATGCTTTATCCGGTAGGGGGTTCCATAAACTGGACGGGCAGATTTACAGAGTGTATACCGCATCGGTTCTGCATGTAGGTTGGTTACATGTGACATCAAACATTATAGCGCTTATTTGCGTAGGCAACTTTCTTGAAAAAAGGTTAGGTCATCTGAGATTTCTGGCAACATTTTTGATTTCCGATATTTTTGCAAGCTTGATGTTTTATGGGTATTTTAGCGATTGTACCAATGGAAATGGCTCATCTATTGCAATCTATGCGTTGTTTGCCATTTTATTAATACTCTGGCTTCGATATTCAAATGATTTTTTATATCGATGGTATCATCCTGCATTAGTATATATTCTGATTTATTTTGTTGTGGCAAGTGTTCTTAGTGGTAATTATACTACGATAATCATTCATTCGTTCAGCTTTTTTGCTGGTTTAGTAATTGGCTTACTAGGAATGAAATTAAAATTGATATACAACAATGATAATAAACCTGAATATGTGGATGTGACAAATTCATAATTACATCTTAAGAATCATTTACTGTAGAAAACATAAGTTTTATATTCATCTATCCACATTTATACTCTGTCATTTGAATCAAATCACGAATAAATAATAACAC
>WSSedL1CaDRAFT_10000556_pt1 | contig 25997 bp, 22 predicted proteins | sample WetSurSL1Cattail_FD_9464 | JGI IMG/M metagenome (IMG submission 9464)
GTTAAGCAAACCTGCCAAATCAATAAAAGATTTTTTATACTCCTCCATGACGCTAAATTCTGCCAGATCACCGAAATACTGAGATACAACCGCATTACCATCCTTATATAGGCAGAAAGCTGCCTTTAAATCTGCGCCTGCCGCAAAAATGATTTTTGTGTGACTTTCCTGCCCTGTTAATTCGGGTTTCGATAGTGCCTGTTCCGATAGTTCATGTTCTGATTGTGCACACTCCTGTCCTATAAATACCGGATAAGGTACATATCCGCGGCTTCTTCTTATCAACTGTGGCTTTCCGTCAATTACCTTAGCAACGGAGTCATCCACCGAGCGAACGATTCTTCGTGTATGATAGAGAACGCCCTCAAGATATGGTAAATCAAGGCTTAGCAACTTCTCATCCTCCCTGATAACCGGTTGGTCCGAGATATTCGCACTGGTCATGATTAATGGCCCGCACCGGTCTGTCAGCATCATTTGAAGCGGTGTATAAGGTAAGAAGGCTCCGCAGTAAATACTCTCACGGTTGACGGAAGGTGCCAATGTATTTGTTTGCATATACAGAAGCACAATCGGCCTTGCTGCAGACTCCAGCAAACTACTTTCTTCTTCCGATACAATACAAAACCGTTTAATCTCCTCCATAGAAGGAAACATAACCGCAAAGGGCTTTTCCTCTCTACCCTTCAACTTTCTCAGATTAATCACGGTATCTTCCACAAAAGGAGAACATACGAAATGATATCCGCCAATTCCCTTAACCGCAAGGATACCGCCGCATTTAAGTACATTTACAGCTTTATCTAAAGCCATTTGGTTTATTAATGGCTTAACCATTTGGTTTATTAATGGCTTAGCCATTTGATCTGTTAAAGGCTTAGTTTTTTTGTTTATATCCATCTTCGCTTCTTGTTCTATCTTAGACTTAACTTCTTGTTCTATAATACTCTTTGTCATGTCCTGATAGATCAGATATGGTCCGCATTCATTACAAGATATTGTTTGTGCATGAAACCTTCTGCTTCTCGGTGAACTATATTCCTCCAAACAATCGGGACACATTTTATAGTCTATCATTGTGGTATTCTGTCTGTCATAGGGAAGTTCCTCCATGATAGTATATCTTGGGCCGCAGGACATGCAACTGATAAATGGATTGTGGAAACGTCTGTTATTGTTATCATATAGCTCCTTACTACACGCTGCACATACCGGTAGATCGGGAGGAATAATCGATATTTCTTCACTCTTATCACTCGTAACAATGATGAAATCCTGAAGCTCTTCATATGGAAGCTCCGTTGTTTCAAGTCTGATAATCTCACAGCCGTTTGATTGATTCCTCTTTAATTGGTCTAGGAAAGTTTCCAGCACCTCTTCCTCTGCCTGCGCAGTGATTTCAACATAACCACCGATATTTTTTACATATCCTTTGATATTTAAGTTTTGGGCAATACGATAAACAAGGGGTCGAAATCCAACCCCTTGCACCATCCCATATACTTTAATCTTTTTTGTCATTACTTTACTTTTTCCATGATCCATGATACTACTTTATCAAAACCCTCTTCTGTCTTGCCGGATACTTTGATGACCGGAGCTGTTTTGTTTAAAGCTCTCACACCCTTCATAAAGAATTCTTCATCAAAATCCACATATGGTAACAGGTCACATTTATTTATTACGATAATATCTGCCTTTTCAAACGCAAGAGGATATTTATATGGCTTATCACTACCCTCTGTCACAGTCGATATCAACATTTTTGCATGTTCGCCAATCATAAATTCAGCCGGGCAGACAAGATTTCCAATATTTTCTATAAATAATACTCCATTGCTTAAGCCTAATTCATCCACGGCATTCCCAATTAACGGAGAATCCAGATGACAAGCACCACCGGTATTAATCTGTATCGCCTTAACACCCAGCGCCTGCAGGGTCTTCGTATCAAAATCTGCTTCGATGTCACCTTCGATAACATAAGGTATCACATCTGTCAGTCGCTTAATAATCTGAATTAACGAAGTAGTCTTACCTGCTCCCGGTGCACCCATCACATTAATTGCATAAATTCCGCTTTTGGTTAAAGCAGAATTAATCTTTGCCGCAACCTCGTCGTTTTTATCATAAACAGATTGCATCACTTCGATTTCTTTGTTTTCTGACATAGTAGCCTCTCCTCATATCTCTATTGATCTTATGAAAAATTCCTGTCCGATTTCTGTTGGTCTGCCTTCACCCTTACAGTCCGGACATTCAAAGGAATATGGTTTTCTGGTGAACAATACACCGCAATTGCTGCATCGCAGCTTAGGCACAATGCGCTCGATATTTAACTTAGCTTTCTCGCAAGCGCTACCCTGTGCAATCAGTTCAAAATACAGCTCTATTGAACTCGCCACATAACCGCTATAGTCACCGACCACAAGGTTAATAACCTTAACCTCGTCGGCGTTGTTCTTAACAGCATATTCTCCGACTATTTCAATTATTCGTTGAGTGATTGGGTATTCGTGCATTTAATGAATTCATCCCTTACTTTTCCATTTGACGGTGAAGTATATTGATTGTCCATTTTAAGGCACTTTTTAGGACATACTTCAACGCAATAGCTACATTGTATGCACTGAAGTCGTTCAATACTCCATGCAGAATTGCCTTTTTCGACCTTGATTGCTCCGGTAGGGCAACGTCTATCGCACATACCACAGAAAATACAGTCATCAATATCGATTGTAATTTTGCCTCTGGTGTGCACATACTTTTCTTTCTGCTTGATTGGATACAGAACAGTGTATGGCCCGTGGAATAAATTTTTAAAAAGTGTCTTTGACATTCTTAATATCGACATATGTTTCTCCATTCCTGCGTATGCTAAAATCATCTCTCCGTACAGCTGATGCAAGGATCGATGGTGAGAATTAAAATCGGAACATCTGCAAGTGAGCAGCCCTTCAGGGTTTCAAGCAAAGCAGGAACATTGGCAAAGGTAGGGGTTCTTACTCTAACTCTGTCCAAATATTTTGTTCCGTTTGCTTTCGCATAATAAACTACCTCCCCGCGTGGCTGTTCAATTCTCATAAAATTTTCACCGGATGGATTACCGGTTACCTTTACTTTAATGTCACCGTCCGGAATCAGTGAGATACACTGACGAATCAGATTAATTGCCTGGAACATTTCACCTATTCTGACCGCGGTTCTTGCATAAGAGTCACCGCCGTGATCAACAATTGGCTTAAAATCAAGCTTCCCGTATGCTGCATAGCCCTGAGATCTTAAGTCCATCTCAATTCCGCTGGCTCTGGCCATAGGTCCTACCGCACCGAGGTCAAAAGCAAGCTGTTTTGACAGAACTCCGACTCCCTTGGTACGTAGCTTCACAGTGGTGTCACCTATGAATACCTTGGCTGCTTCCTCTAATTCATTCTCCACGTCCGTTAATATTTTCTTGATCTTTTCCAGAGTTTCAAAGCTGATATCCTTTCTTACTCCACCGATATCACAGACTGAAAATATTACTCTTCCACCTGTGGTCTCTTCAAAAATATCAAGCACCTGTTCTCTGATCTTCCATGACTGCATAAATAAACTCTCAAAGCCAAACCCGTCCGCAAGCAGACCAAGCCATAGCAAATGACTGTGAAGACGCGACAATTCTGCCCAGATGGTTCGAAGGAACTCAGCACGCTCCGGTACTTTCACATCCATAATGTTCTCTATCGCCATACAATATCCCATGCCATGCATAAAGGAACAGATTCCACATATTCTTTCCGCTACATAGGTATATTGCTGATAATCCTTTTTTTCAACCAGCTTTTCCAAACCTCTGTGAATATATCCAATTCTTGGTATCGCCTCTACAACAATCTCATCTTCCAGTACCAGATCCAGATGAATCGGCTCCGGAAGCACCGGGTGCTGAGGTCCAAACGGTACAATAGTCCTATTTCCCATGTTTTACCTCCAATTCACTTGATTTCATATGAAACGGCGTCTTTACAGGTATCTTATATAAAGTATTGTTAAAATCAATCGATATATTTTTTATGTTGGCACCAAAAAGTTCCTTAATCTCGTTTTCATATAAAAAAGCATACGGATATAAAGCGCTTATGCTGGATACCTCGGTCTCAGTATCAACCTCAAAGCGAAAATTCAGCAACTCATAATCCTTATCAAAGGAATAAGTTAATTCAAGACCCTCCTTGCTGGAACAGGTAATCGCTACCAGTCGATAGCCTTCATTTTTTACTTTCAGAACTTCCGTCAATAAATCATTTATCTTAATTTCCTTTAAAATCTGCTGGCCCATTCTAACCTCCATTCTACCATTTTCAGGCAGTTTAATGATGATTCGATCTAGATTCAATTTTAATTTTGTTTAGCTTTGTGTTTCAGAGCTTTATGCTTCTCATCAAGAGCTGAGAGTCCCAATACTACACCATCAATAATTGATTCCGGTCTTGCAGCACATCCGGGTACATATACATCAACTGGAAGAACTTTATCAACACCACCCACAACATTATAGCACTCAGCAAATATTCCACCTGAGGTAGCACATATTCCGATTGCAACAACTACCTTCGGTTCTGCCATCTGCTCATATAGCTGTTTCACTACGGGTATATTCTGCTCATTTACACTGCCTGTTATTAGTAAAATATCGGCATGTTTCGGATTACCTGTATTAATGATTCCAAACCTTTCCACATCATATAATGGTGTCAGGCATGCAAGCACTTCAATATCACAGCCATTACAACTGGAACCGTCATAATGTAATATCCATGGTGATTTCTTTACGCTTTTCATTATTACCTCCATTTACTGTATCTATCATCATATTATTATAAATTGCTATCTGAAATATGATAAAATAATAAGATTAACTGTGCCCAAAACTCCTGTCACGATCCATGCCGAATTTAATGCCTGTTGCCATTTCACACGTGCTTCCGAGTTATCAATGATAATCTCAAAGAAATATACGATGAGACAGGCCATTACAGCAAAAAGATGACTAAGCGGCATTGCAAAAGCAAAAAATACATAAACAAGCGCAAGTGAAATAATCACCTCATACCAATGAGTAACTTCAATAACGGCCAAATCCTTGCCTGAATATTCTGTTGTAATACCCTTGACAATTTCCTGATGTCCATGATGGGACATACTGAGATCAAAGGGTGACTTTCTTAATTTAAAGGTTAATATAAAAACCAATCCAATGAAAACTCCCGGCAAATAGATAATGGCCGGTAATTTCGATGAAATTATGTCACGAATAAAAAAGCTACTGTTGGTATAATATAAACCGACACAGGTAAGTAAAACCATTGGCTCATATGCCATAATCTGTAATAATTCTCTTTCCGAACCAATTGTACTGTAGGGCGAATTTGATGCATAACCGCCAAGCACAAAGAATACCGAACCAAGTGTAAGTGCAAATATTGCAAGCAAGATATCTCCGCCGGATAAAAGAATTACTGCGGTAAATACTGCAAATACAAGAGCTGCATATACGAAAAACCGGTGCATCGTGTTAACCTGCATGGATTCCTTATTCATAAGCTTGATAACATCATAAAAGGGCTGAAGAAGCGGAGGCCCCTGTCTTCCCTGCATTCTTGCTGTAATAATACGGTCCAGACCGGTCAGTAATCCGCCAGCTAAAGGTGTTAAAATAACAATTGCTAAAGTGATTAATAATGTCATTACGTCAACCCCCCAATAAGTAAAATCACACCAACTACAAGAATCGCTACTGCAATTATATCACTCCAGAAGGACAACCGTTTTATTCCGAAATAACTCTCCATATACCAGTTACGAAGCTCTACCTTACGCGTCGTTCCGATTGCGCCATGGAAGGATTCATTATCACCGGTGTTTTCTCCCGCCATATAGATAGGAGCAATTCTGCGCTTATCCCATCTGTGAATCGGGATAAAACCAATTGGCAATATGATTAACATACTTAGCATATAAAGCATCAGTTTCACGTCTCCCGCATTGATCGGATAAATGGCATCTTTTCCGAATACAGCGGTTAGATAAGGTATTAACGCATATTTTGATACAAGCGGAAAACCAAAGCAGGAAACAACAACCAAAATAGCTAATATAATAATTGGAAGTTCTTCGTCCAGATGAAATTTATGTTTGGTTTGATCTTTTGCATTCGCCTTGGATACCAGCTTACCCATCCATTTCGTCCAATAGAACAATGTCGCCGCACTGCCATAAGCCAGAATTATTACTGTAACAATATTATCTGAATCAATAAATGCCTTCATAGCAACCCATTTTGATATCAACATACCAAAAGGAGCAAGGAACATTCCGGCAATACCAATCAACATAAAGAATGCCAGTTTCTTGGAAACGCCGAGTAAAACATCCATATTCTCTACATCCCTGCTTCCTATCTGATGCTCTGCGGAACCAACGGAGATAAATAATAAGGATTTTGATACTGCATGAAATATAATTAAAAGTATCGCCGCCCACAGTGATTCCTGCGTTCCGACACTTGCACAGATAACGATAAGTCCCAGATTAGCAATTGTTGAGTACGCCAATATCTTCTTAGCGTCGCTCTGAGAGATTGCCATAAGTGAGCATGCCAGGAAGGTAACCCCTCCGACAAGTGTAACAATTCTTCCGACCGAGCTGTCACCAAGTAGCGGAGCGAGACGGATGATAAGATAAACTCCTGCCTTAACCATGGTTGCGGAGTGGAGTAACGCTGAAGTAGGCGTAGGGGCAACCATTGCTCCTAACAGCCATGAGGAAAATGGAAGCTGTGCCGACTTGGTAAGTGCGGCTAAGGCTAATAAGAAAACAGGTATCATAACGATAGCTCCCGGCTTCATCGCAATAAATGCGGATAATTCCAGAGTATCATACTTCATACCGATGAATACAATAGCGGCTGCAAATGCAATACCTCCGCCCAGATTAATGACAAGGGCACGAAAGGCATTATTGTTCGCTTCCTTGGTCTGTGTGTATCCGATAAGTAAAAATGAACAGAGTGTTGTAAGTTCCCAGCAGAAATACAGCCAAGTAAGGTTATTACTCAACACAAGGCCGAACATAGCCGATAGGAATAAGAAAAGGATCGCAAAGAAAAAGCTCTTTCTGTCCTTATAATTACTGTGATGGATATGATACCATTTCATATATCCGACAGCGTACAGACAGATAAGGCTTCCGACGATACCGACAACAAGAACCATGATTGCAGAAAGCTTATCAAAAACGATTCCTGTTCCGACCTCTATGCCATTTTTTTGAGTGAATTCAAACCACAAAATCAATGTGGTCTGCATGAATGAAAAAATTGAAACCAAGTACTTCTTGTTTTTAATACCTGCGGAAATGATATATGCCGCTACCAAAATCTCAATCACCATGATACAAGCATCAATCGCCGTCTCATGTGAGTAGGTATAGGTAATCCCGTCATTAAAATACAAAAATACAACCGCCAATGTTAATATAGCGGTTATTACAGCACTTAGCCTTACCATAACGTTTCTGACATTGTCATTCTTGGTAATGAATATTATCAATGCTGCAACGAATGGGAATAAAATTAATAAGGATATTGCGTTCATAATCTCGTCACCTTGTCTAAGTTTTTTATTGTTTTTACTTTGTTACGACCAGCAAAAAAAAACCAATTAAGCTATTAGGTTATAACCAAAAGACACCCGTTGTGCATCATTGATCTTATTTATTATAACATTATCAGGTATGATGTCAACTATTGATATTAAATAAACTATTATGAATATATTGCTAATTTATTATAGATAATACAGTATTGCAAAGCAATAACAAGTAGAATTATACTCGTTTAACCATCAAATAATGGAAACATTAGAAAGCATACACTCGAATGTCATATTTTACTTGAAAATCAAAGATAGTGGTTATATAATGTATAAAAACAGATACCGATAATACTATATTTAGGTTAATGTTACCTGATTAGGTTTCTTTCACGTATCGATGATTCCAGTGATGATAAAAGCTACGATTTATTTATTTCTTCAGAGAGCCGGTGGATGGTGTGAACCGGTGAAAGGATAAATCTTTCCACTTTTGGAGCTGTCTGTGATGAACAGAAGGTTCGTACCCTCTATCGTACCGTTGAGTGGCCAGGGAAAAGAACCTGACAATTTGGGTGGCAACGCGGATTCCTTTCGTCCCATGTTTTTATTGTATGTGGGCTGGAGGGATTTTTTATTGTATCTCTACAACTCACTAAGTTACTGCCGTCAAAGATGGCGGAATGGAGGAAATAGTTTATATGCGCAGAAAGCATGCGCAGGAATGGAGGAGAATATGTTAGATTTAAAAATGGTAAGAGAGAATCCCGAGATCGTAAAGCAAAATATTCGTAACAAATTTCAGGAGAACAAGCTTCCCTTAGTTGACGAGGTAATTGCTCTGGACGCCCAAAGTAGGAATGCAAAACAGGAAGCCGATAATTTAAGGTTTGAGAGAAATAAGATTTCAAAACAAATTGGTTCATTTATGGCGGCTGGCAAGAAAGAAGAAGCTGAAGAAATGAAGAAGCAGGTTACCGTCGATTCAGAGCGGCTTGCTGAGCTTGAAGCACTTGAGATGGAACTTGATGAAAAAATCAAAAAGATTATGATGATAATACCTAATATCATCGATCCCAGTGTTCCGATTGGCAAAGATGACAGTGAAAATGTTGAAGTACAACAATACGGTGATCCGTTTGTTCCTGCTTTTGACATACCCTATCACACAGAAATCATGGAGAAATTCAGCGGAATCGACCTTGACAGTGCAAGAAAGGTTGCCGGCAACGGGTTTTATTATCTACTGGGTGATATTGCAAGACTGCACTCTTCCATCATCTCCTATGCCAGGGATTTCATGATAAACCGCGGCTTTACTTATTGCATCCCTCCTTTTATGATCCGTAGTGAAGTCGTTACGGGTGTTATGAGCTTCGCTGAAATGGATGCCATGATGTATAAGATTGAGGGTGAAGATTTATACCTGATCGGAACCAGCGAGCATTCCATGATTGGTAAGTTCATCGATAATATTATACCGTCCGAATCCTTACCGCAGGCGTTGACCAGTTACTCTCCGTGTTTTCGTAAGGAAAAGGGAGCCCACGGTCTGGAAGAAAGAGGCGTTTACCGCATCCATCAGTTCGAAAAGCAGGAAATGATTGTTGTATGTAAACCGGAGGATAGCAAGCAATGGTTTGATAAGCTTTGGCAGAATACGGTGGATTTATTTCGTACTCTTGATATTCCTGTCAGAACTCTGGAATGTTGTTCCGGAGACCTTGCTGATCTCAAGGTGAAATCCTTTGATGTCGAGGCATGGTCACCCAGGCAGAAGAAATATTTTGAAGTGGGTAGCTGCTCTAATTTAGGTGATGCCCAAGCACGCCGTTTAAAAATCCGCGTTGTAGGTGAAGATGGTAAGTACTTCGCTCACACCCTAAATAACACCGTAGTAGCACCTCCGAGAATGCTGATTGCCTTTTTAGAGAACAACTTGAATGCAGACGGTACTGTTAATATTCCAACTGCTCTTCAGCCTTATATGGGTGGTCAGACAATTATTAAGTAGAATTATTATTAAAGACAAATGGGCCTTCGCAAAATGTGGTATTTTGCGAAAGCCCGTTTTTTATTTGAACATTTAATTTCATAGCGCAGAATCTCTATCAACCTATTCTGTAAAAAGAGAATATACTAAAACTTTCCGGTTTTCGTATTAATAATCTACAACAAAGCTATTGACTGCTGATGCAAGTACTAGACTGATGCCCGTTGATGTGTTTGCATCCGTTCCCTTCTTTCTGACATATACCGAACAGCCTTCCGGCGCAGTTGTGGCTGAAATGGTCAGTATAGCCGAAGACTTAACTGCTTTCCAGGACGCTTTTGCAAGATCAAAGTCATTATCAACTTTAAAGATAGCATATTCATAGATACATGTAGATGATGCTTTGTTAAATTGCAGTATCAGCTTTGAATTCATAGAATAATATGTTACATCTGTAGTACTGTCCCCAACGGTAGGTGCCGCTGTTTGAGCCGGTATTGTAAGTAATGTTGTTTTTGAATGCGGTGCTAATTTCGTAGATGTCTTACGTATTTTTACTGTAGTTTGAACCGCTCCATTCGCATATAATACCTGTGGGGTAATATCCTCCAACCCCATGGCTGAGGAACATTCTATCCAGATATCTGAGTTGGAATCATAATATTCCATAGATGCGGTCGTATTCAATGTTAATTTCGATGAATTCACTTTGACGACCGGTGCTGTTGACCAAGCCGTAATTGCTACCGTATCTGCTTTGGATGGACGCATCCCTACATTGTCAACACCTGTTCCTATCACCTGTGGCAGACGTATTACAATGGAAGCTCCTTTCACCTTAAATTCATCAATGGTTTTCAGGAATGCCTGATAGGTGGTTGAGGACTCTTTCATATCAACGGTTTTCCAATTGTAATCAGATTGTTTTCTCCACTCAAAGGTATCCGATTCCTCAGCATTATTAAAGGTAAAATCTCCTTCTGCTTTGTCATAATCCACGCTAAAAGTGGTGTTCTGTACCGGTAACGTAATTGATTTTATGGTTTTGACAGCGTCTCCTTTAAAATACAAGGTTACCTCACTTGTAGTCGCTACCCAGGAGATGTCCATCAAATATGACTTTGTTGTGCTGTTATATACACCCTCCACCTCCGTCCAATTACTGTTATCTGTCGAATAATACACAACGGAATTGCTATTATTATATACCTGTATTGTCAACAATTCATAATTGATCACTCCAAATGAGACAGCAGTAGCGGTATCCGCCTCTGTCTTGATAGCCGGAAGTAAACATAATACAAATACCGTAAGTAATAATATATATAATTTAATTTTAACTGTTTTTATCTGTTCCATTCACTTAATCCCTCCGATTCGGTAATATTGTCCGTTATCAATTGCTTGCATTTAAAATTGTTAACTTACAGCCACTTGTAATAGTAAATCCATTACTTAATGTAATTACAATATTATTCGTCGTTGTAGAGGTTGTCGTAAGTTTGTTCAGCTTCGCATTTGAAAGATATATCGTAGCCGTACCATTCGTTATTGTGGTAGATCCAAGTACAGAGACTCCGCCCCAGGTTACATCCGAAACTGCTACTCCATAGCTCTTACTAAATAGGGTTAAAGTAAGATTATAAGTAATGACCTCTTCCGTCACGGTGGTGGTAGAGTCATCGGAATTCGTGATTGTTGAAGTCGTTGTCTCCTTCAGTTTTCCCTCCGTAATGGTCCAAGCAAGCGGTGTATTATTCAATGTAGCCGTATTTGTGAGCGTAAGATTGATATCATTGTTCATGGTCTCACCATTATTCAGAGTGATATGTAATGGCTCTGCGGTATTAGTGATATCAATCAGGGATGATTTCTCAAATGCAGAAACATTTACTGTTACCGTAGCTGTTGCTATTGTCTCATCATCATCATTGACATAGGAACCATATACCACAGTATAATCGGTACCGCTGCTTAAGGAATAGCTGTCGTATTTGATTGAGGTGATAGCCATTGCTTGTGATGTGAAGCTATTTACAACCGTATCGCTTGGAATATTAATGGTTCCTAGATCTAACTTAAATTTAAAGCTGCTATCATCGTCCGTATCATTTGACAAATAGATTCTCTGAAAACTGCTTGTATACTCATCATAAATATTATCATCTCCTGTCGGATTGTTAACAACCGTGCAGGGATACAAATACAGTAAGATACCGGCGGCATCTGAACTCGTTATTACATCTGAATTAGCTAATGTGATCTTTGCATACAATAATTCCTCCGTAATCGAATTAAGACTGCTTGTTGAAGTTATCTTGGTAGTAATTATGTATTTATCAAGCTCAGTCTTACTGTCGGTATTCTTTGCCACCGTACTCTTAATAGTTACAGTGCCTTTATCAATTCCATAGGAATCAAGGAAATGAATCGCTGATACCGTAGTTGAGGTTGCACTGTATAATTGAAAGGTAAGATAACTGGAACTGTCTGACGTCTGACATACACCGGCTGTTGAAATCAAGGTAGTTAATGATGTCGTCGTAGGAGAATCAGGATATGTAACACCACTTGTACCTGTAACATCTGTTTCAACGGAGGCTAGTGCATAATCATCATCCCCTGTTACATTCACTGACTTTTTCCTTAAATAAATATGGTATCCTTCCTCTGCGGTATCATCATTCAAGCTGATAGCTGTACTTGACGAAATGGTTACCCAAGAAGCTGTTTGGTAATTCAATTCATCATCTGCTTCTACCACTGTATATTCAAATGGTACTGTACTGCTTGCTGCCTTCACCTGCAGAGAGAGGGTGGATGAACTTGTATAGCTTAATGTAATTCCATAGGTATCTTCATCGGGAGGGCCTTCCTGCATAGGAACCGTCACGGTTGTTATACCTGATACCTGCGTCGTGTTTGTTGCATTAGTTCGAAACTGAAGTGTTACTTCTGCCTGAGTTGTTGATTCATTTGTATACATCGCTTTCGCTGCAATATTCTTAAGTAATAAGTTAGAAGTACTGCTTATGGTTGTCCAATCCGAACTAGATGTGTCACTGTAAACAGTGCGGTATGCCATGCCTTTTTTTACTGCTATACTTAAGGCTGATCCATTTATCGTAATACTGGGAGCCGAGGATTTCTTAGGTATGACGATAGAAACCTCCGAACTGGAACGATATCCAACATTACCGATACCTGTACCGTTGACCGGTGCAAGACGGAAATACACAGTAGCTCCATTGGTGTTTAGATAGCTCAATTCCGTAGATATCGTATTAGTATCCACCGTACTCCAGACAGCACTATCCTTCTTTCTCCATTCAATCGTTCTTGAACCGGCATTATTGAAGGATACCGTACTCTTAACTTTATTATAGGTTGCCTTAAAATTCGTGATTAGTTTCGGCAGTGTCACCGAAATAACACTGGTTGATTTATCTGCTTTAAAGGTCATAACATAAGACTTTGACGAAGTTACCCAGGAAATATCCATGGTTATCATATTACTACTGTTGATTTCTCCCGGCACTGTCTCCCAACTTGTCTTCTTGGAATCAGAAAAATAGACCACCGAATCACTGTCATTGACCTTTAGTGTTATGGTGCTGTTAAAATAGTTAATCTCTGATATAGAAATACTGGCTGCTGCTTCTGCCTTAACCGGTCGTAAGGTGAGCACTAATACGGTAAGTATCAACAGCAAGGAAATAATTAATATGTTCCGGTTTATTATTCTCGTTTTATTCATGTACATTATTCTATCCGTCAACCTTTCTTTTGTGTTGGATATGAAATATACCTCCATGTATCGTTACATATCATGTCTCGTTTCCCTGTTTATCCTTAACAAGAATTATAACCCTAATTTGTCAATTTTTCAATGTTTTTGTATAGATATTGTGTTTGTCTGGTAAGTATATACTATATATCCATTTAGTACGGGTAAAAGCTTCTCCCATTGTTTCCTTACAAGGTAATATATCGGAACCTTTTGTGGGAAGTATAAGCCATTTCAGGAATTAATCACACAACAATCACAAAAGATCTGTCTTAGGGATTAGTTTGTGCAATACAAAAAGGGCTTTTGGAAGATACTATTTAATATCTTCCAAAAGCCCTTTCTTTTCCCGATTTCGCTGTGACTTACTAAGATAGATAAGAACAACAATAATCTGTCAATTCATTTACTACCAGCTGGAATTTGGAATCAGCTATTACTTCAAAGCTTTCGCCCTCGCGAACTGTAATCCAATCTTTTGCGCCCGGAAGCTTAACCTTCAGATTACCTGCGAGGATTTCCATTAATTCTTTTTTACCTGTTCCAAATTCATATTCTCCCGGCATCATGATTCCCAGCGTTTTTTTCTCACCATCAGAAAATACAACGGTTCTGCTGGTAACCTTGCCGTCAAAATAAATATTGGCTTTCTTTATTACTGTTACATTGTCAAACTGACTCATTTTAGTCCTCCATTCTGTCACAACCCGCGAATTTGGGCGGTAGCACAAATTCGCCGTGTGGAAAATCTTGATTTTCCACACTTCCCTCCATCATCCTGTCTTTTGGGCTTTGTAAGCCCATATAAAATACAATATTATAAGATTAATTTTAAAAAATCAAGACAATTTTGTACCATTTTATATTATCCAATAAACAGGTATCAATAGATAAGAATTACATTTCAGTTGTTGATCATCAACACTATCATCCTTTTTAATTCCCAGTTTAAGATAATTGGTAAATCCCATTTTATCTTGATAAACATTTGAATTACCGCAACACATACAAGCGGAATAGCCCAGCTTTTTAGCAATTTCTAATCCATGCTTTACGATTGCTGTTCCGATGCCTTTTCTTTGATATTTATATTGCATTGTTTTATGGCTATCAGTTTCATCGTGTCGAACCGCTAAGCTATTTAACCAAACAACATGGTTATTATTATCTCCCATTGGTAGGGCAGAAAAAATAGCATGACCTAATATCAATCCATTTTCGTCAGAAGCTATTAAATCAAGTTCACGAATGAAGTAAGGTGATTTTCTAATATTATCTGCAAAAACTTCATGTTCATCAGCACTACTCCCTCTTTCGTTTTTACCAAATGAATTTCTGTCAAGCATTCTAACTTTTTGATATTCTTCTGAATTAATTTGTCTTATATTATAATTCATCTTAATAACCATGCCTTTCTCATAGCCTGCAAACTTTGGGCCGCAGGCACAAAGTTGTCGTGTGAATTATGCTTTTCAATAATTCACACGACCCTCCTGCTCAAACAGAATTATTTATGTTATGCAATTTCTACTCAGCTTGTTACCATTAACCCTTAGGTTAATATATAATAATTTCTACATCATTTGCATCATAAAATTTATAACTATAAATATCAGGAAATTTATTTTTAGTTTCATCCGGAACTTTACAATAGACAATATAATACTCTTGCTTTGGTACATTTATTTTATATTCTTTACCTTCTAATGACACCTTAACATAATTAATTTTCAAATTCTTATTACTTCCATATACAACAAGATATTTGGCTTTATTTGTTTTATAAATATAACCTCTAAAGAAGCCACTACCGCCATATTCAGCAGAATAAATTTTATATTTATGGTTAAACCCTTTCGTTAACACGGCTAAACCCATTGAATCATTTCGAATAAATAAAGCATATTTTTTATTATCAATTTTTACAGATTGTTTAATATCTACGTTAATTCCGGTTTTTGATGGCCTATCAATAAATGATGTTATACTTTCCTGTAATTGATCTGTATTATCACTTATAGTAAAGCCGATATAATAACTTATCGGATGAAGTAATGCCGATATAGCGATTATTACAAATAAAGTGAAAATAACTTTCTTCATAGTCTCCCCTTTATGTGAATTATTTGAAAATAGTCTCGCAAAATCATGCGAGCTATTATTCACATTACTTAACATGCCTACCCTTCGAATTAGTTTACGCCGAGGACTACACAGGCACAAACTTCAAAATGCGAATTATGCTTTTCAAGTGGCTCGTTTTTATACGAGACATTATTCACATTACTTACCTACATAAATATGCTCCTACATATAAGGCAGGCGAATTCCAGTAGATGTCAATTTCATTCGTAGAATAACTTTCTGTATGATCCGCAAAACATTTTGCGGGCGGGTTTCCTTGGCATTTCTCCTGCACTATTTCATCGACTAAGGCTGCACACGGTCCTCCGGAAACCAGACCCGGAACCGGCTCGAGTATCCCTTCCGAGGCAGACGGTCTGTGATGGGGATTTTTAATACTTTGTTCTCCAAGACCCGTGACATAGGAAATGTCCATTGGGTTTCTTCCAAATAAATAATCCCAATTTTGTTGAATAATATGGCAATAGGACGATGTTTTGAAAAGTCGCTGTGCAATGATTAGTTGGATACTTTGGTTCATGAGAATCATTGAGCTGCCCCACACATAATCACTGATTCCTAGCGTGATGCCATACCCGTTACTTAAACTTCTTTCCTCCAGCGCTGATACATGGCTTCGCCATTCTTCCTTTAACTTATCATATACTTCCTGATTCACAACACGATTCGTAAAAAGGTATGCGATTGTACCATATCCCCCGACATTTTTCCACCCCAGGGATAATCTATCCTTTAGCATAAAGTAATAACGAATGAAATCTTCATGATACTGCTCTTCTCCGGTAGACAGATATAACTGTGCCGCTGCCCAGTATCTCTCGTCAATATCACAGATATCTCCGTATTCCCCTGAAGTAAGATTGTATGGATTCTTAAAAAGCAACGGTTCCGGGTTCTGTTGTAGCCATCTGTATGCTTTTTTTGCTGCATCTTGACATCTCGATGCATAATCGGAATCAAACTCCCTATAAGTACAAGAAGCCATTGCCATTACAGCTGCAAAGCCTGCAGTAGCCGGGCTGGAAATGTCAAATATGAATAAAGGTGCCATATCAATTTCGGGCATTATCATTCCCGGAAAATGACGTGAAGTAACCTTGGTATGGACAGCGCCGTCTTCATTTCGCTGCATCTTAAACAAAAAGTCCAGTCCAATTTTCGCTTCATGTAGAATATCTGCTCCCTTAAGCTTACTCTCAGGAATGTCGGTTGGATGCAAAAACACCTCAGGATAATGCGCATATGCCTGTAACAAATCAGCAACCGTCTTTACCGTTGCTATCGTATATCTGCCGTAGTCACCGGCATCATGCCAACCACCTACGGTATCATGTTGTTTAAGTTCCTTGGGATTACGATTAAGAAGCTCTTCTGCCTCCTGACAAAATAAATAGGAGGGTTGAAGATGACAAACCGGGTGGCTCCAACTTCCTGCATACTGCTCTTGTAATTCCACCCCACATCTTTGATAATAGAAGGCTTTCAGCAGAGCTTTCGTACATACATTGTACCGGTGTTCGGAAACAGTAAACAACAGTGAACGCTCCTGATTAATAACAATATAGTAATCGCCCGGCTGATTTACAGAGCTAAAGTCACCTGTACATACATAATCACCACTGGCTTCATCAAAGCCCTTCTCCTCAAGGGACCCCTGATAAACCATTTCTTGTGTTACAGCCTCTAATATAAAAAAGGCATTCTCTTTCCCAACATATAATACCTGTTTGGCGCTGTTAAGAGAATACCCCATCTGATTCACTCTGACTGCTCCCATAAATCCTCCCCATACTTGGTTTTTATCATTATAGAATGCAGTACTATTTATATAAATGTATTTAACTCTATTTTTAATGTATTATCCATTTTATGTCATATTTACAACTTCAGGTTACGGCGAAGCTTACCCCATATATTACTTTGAAAATATCTATAAGCCATATCATAAATCAATAAGGCTACCTGACCGATTAGAATAAGCACCAACAGAAAGCTCCCGTTGATACTTCCCGAGTAAAATAGCTTTGGAATCAGTACTATAACCGGTATATATATGATATTAAATATCATATACTTCATGAGCCATAAGACTGTTCTTTTATTTTTTGTATTCTTAGTTGCCTGAAGCTTATCATAGCCAAATTCAGAGGCAAGCAAGTAAAAGCTCATGGCTGTAAAGGTAATACAGTACAGTTTGTTTGGTGCCATCAGAAATCCAAGAAAAACACTTGCCAAACAAAAGCCTGACGCAATTTGTATCCCACATTCCCTGAAGACAATTCCCACACAGAAGGAAGCTGCAGCAAGTAGAAAAAGTGTATTAAAATCCAGAGCTCCGCTAAGAACAATCAATACCACCGTGATTGCCATCAACAATCCTAGAAACGCAAGCTTTTTTGCACCTAGAGGCATGGTATCAAATCCCCTCCCATACACTCACAGCAAGAATCCGCACACCATAAATCACAGCAGAGATTACCGGTTCCTAAGCCTCTTCCATTGCCTGCGGCACCAAAGCCTCCGGCACCATTATTACCATAGCCTCCACCATATCGGTTATTCTGATATCTGCGTTCCTGACCTTCCAACTGGTTTAACAGATTCGTATATTCTGTGTTGGTCGGTTCCATGTTGACTGCCTGCCTTGCATGATCAAAGGCCCTAACATTATTACCGGCTCCTGCATTAGCAATTGCACTGTAGTAATACCATCTGGCAGAACGAAGCGGGATACGTTCCAAAAGCTTTAGTGCTTCAACATTATTACCGGAATTAATATAATTATAGACCATCTTCATCTCATCCGAATCAAATTCTGAACCGCCGACTCCGCTATAACCACTTTCACGTTCCTTCATTATCCGATCATAAGCTTCCTGTATTTCTTTGAATTTTTCCTCAGCAAGCCCGGCAAGCGGATTATTGACATAACTGTCCGGATGATATTTTTTCAATAAATCTCTGTAAGCTTTTTTAATTTCATCGTTAGAGGCATTTTGGGATACCCCAAGCACCTGATATGGATTTGTAGTCATTTTTTATTTTCCTTCCTTTTTTCTATCCTCTTGTATTTTATTAAACTTCGTCCAGACTCCCTCATATAGTATGTTACGCAATATCGTAACATCATAAAGGCAAGGGAGCTTCTCAAATTCACCGGTGCAGTCAGCCATCATTCGTATCAACATATCTCGGCAGTTTTCGTCAAAGGATTCTTTTGAAAACATCGGTATTAACGGATTATAGCAACCTTTTTTCATATCCTTACAGATATCATCATAGGCATCTAAAAGATAAATAAACTTTCCTAGATAAAAACCAATTTTTCTAAGCTTATCCTCCCATACATCCTGCCGATAGATGAAAAGCTCCGACATCAATTCCCCAAAGCACCTTGAGACGTAATCGATTTCTGTCTCGCTATTTGTCTCACATTCTGTAAGCTTATCCAAGGCTTCACTGATTCCCAGACACTGCCTTGGATATTTTTTGCAGATTTTCTTATATTCACTACGAAGTACTCCTGAACCGGTAAGTCCGGCCAGACTTTTTTCGTCCTGCCAGTCATCTCGAAGATGATGATAGGTCAGGGCAATATTCATATCTGCCACATATTTCGTAATCTCATTCTGCAAAATCATCTGTTTTCTGACCGGATGTACGACACAGCGACTCTTCTTTCTTTCCGTACTGCATTCATACAAGGAGGTTAAAAGAATAATTAAAAATGTCATGTCATAGGATAATGTCAGCTGACCGATGGGACCATAGTTCTTTCTTAAGGTTCTGCACAACCCGCAGTAATATGCCTTATACTGATAGAATTCTTTAACCTTTAATTCCGGTTTATTGATATTAACATAGCCGAACATGCAGCCTCCTACTTACCGAAAACAGTTCGAAACGGTGCAAGCGGTATTCCGTTTCTTCCAAATATGGTAACTTCACCATAATTTGTCCAACAGTAACGGGCAAAGACCGGATTGTCAACCTCCTGTGAGGACACCAATATTTTATTACCCAGTAAGGTAATCTCTGCCTTAAGGTAATTAAGGTCCTCTCCGGCTATTTCAAAGCCGGCTGCTTCACCTCTTACCTCAAAGCCATTATTCGCATAGTCAAAGCTCAGCTCAATCTTTCCCTCCACTATTTGATAGGATTTAAAAATCGGTCCATATGCTTCCTGATCACTGATTTTGTGATAAACCTGATAAAGTGCCTGTAGCTCAAGTCGCTCTCCAACCGGTTTTTTATCCTTGGGATGGATTTCATTGAATTCTCCGCAGTCAATAATCACCGCAATTCCGGTATTCTTAAGCGTCTGATAGGTTCGCATTTGAGCTTCCCTAATCAAACACCAGGTTTGATTATCCGGCTCATGTTTATAGCGGTGCATCGGAAGCTGTACGATCATAAACGGTAAGGTATGATCTTCCCAGTCCTCTCTCCACTGCCTAATCATTCTGGACAGAAGTTTCTGATAAATTGATGGTCTCTTAGCATCCTCTTCTCCCTGATAATACAGAAAACCGCGTAGGGTATATGGTATTATTCTTTGTAGCATACAATGATACAATCCGCTTGGACGATAGAAATTTGCACAGTTGACCGGCCCCGGCCATTTGCATACACCCAGAATCTCCTGTACTTCATCCCAGGTAAGGTTCGGATTCATGGTATAAAGCTCATTACATTTCTTGTCCCATGCCATATGATAAACTTCATATTCTTTATATTCCTTTAACTGCTCCGCCTCGGTTTTACCTACTATCGCCTCTTTGTATTCCTGCAAATAGATGTTAAGATCAAAGTCCTCCTCAAGACTTTCCTCACCCATCCAACAAGCGGCAGAGGTTCCGCCCCAGTTACAGCCGATGATACCTACGGTAACACCCAGATCCTTCGCAAGCTTCTTAGCAAATGTATATCCAACTGCAGACCATGCCACAGCGTTCTCCTCACTAAACTTCATCCAACTTGTTTTTTCTTCCATCTCAAAAAAATTCTCATCCATGTATGCAAGTTTATTCGTATAATAAAAACGCACATTCGGAGCTCTGTCATTTTGAAGCATTTCTTTGCCGCCCTTGCAGTTTTGAAGTTCATACTCCATATTGGATTGCCCGCCTGCAAGCCATACTTCTCCAATTGCTATTTGATCAAAATTTATGGTTTTATCGCCGTCCGATATCATCATTTGATAACCATCCCCGGCAGGCATGGGAGGAATTATAACCGCCCATTTCTCATCCTTGATTCTTGAGGTATATGTTTTATTGTCAAAGGAGACTGTGACTGTAGTATCATTCTCTCCCCGACCAAACACCTTTATATTTTTTTCTCTCTGAAGAACCATATTGTTGCTGAAAACAGCTGCTGCTTTAAACTTTGCCATATCCATTCTCCACTTCGTATTATTAGGTTTTACTAACCTCAATCAACTTAATTATTTGGAAATTAGTATAACATAAGATTTGAACAAATGAAATGCTTCTATGAAATATCATAATTATTTAATGTCATTTTAATAAACATGTTCTTATCATGTTATCACAAATGCAGGGTTCGCTTATGGTAGTCACATCGAAAACGCCACTCCTTCATAGATGAAAAGCACTATATTGGCTTTACTTGTCATAGGGCATGCGTTATACTATCTTTAGTTTTATTTGGCGTTAAATAATTTAAATAAGAGAGGTTAAATTTATGAATATTGTAGTATTGGCAGGGGGAACGAGTACGGAAAGAGACGTTTCGTTGGTAACCGGTACCATGATTTATAAAGCTCTGAAAAGCAATGGTCATCAGGTAATTCTTCTGGACGTTTATTTAGGCTATGAAGGAAATTCCGAATCAATTAGCAACAAACTATTTGAAATTGATAAGGATTGGACCGCTAATATCAGCACAATTACAGAAAGTAATCCTGATATCAATCAGGTAAAAGCAATGCGAAAAGGCAATTCAAAGAACTTCTTCGGTCCAGGAGTGATTGACATCTGCAGTATGTCAGATATCGTTTTTCTGGCCCTTCATGGTGAAAATGGTGAAGATGGTAAGATTCAGGCTGCTTTTGACCTAATGGGAATAAAATACACCGGTACTGATTATACCAGTAGCGCACTTGCTATGGATAAGGCGATTTCCAAAGAAATATTTGCATTTTATAACATACCCACACCGGGTGGCATTCACCTCAGAAAAGGTGATGACTTTGAATGGAACACCTATCCGTGCGTCGTAAAAGTATGTAACGGTGGCTCCAGTGTAGGTGTTTCAATTGTAAACACTACGGATGAGATGTTCGCTGCATTAAAAGATGCATTTTTGTATGGAACAGACGTTGTGATAGAGCAGTATATTAAGGGAAGAGAATTTTCAATCGGCGTAATTGACGGTAAAGCACTTCCGGTAATTGAGATAGCTCCTTTGATTGGCTTCTATGATTACAAAAATAAATATCAGGCAGGAAGTGCCGTCGAGACCTGTCCTGCTGATCTGAATATTACACTTACAACAAAGATGAAAAAAATTGCCGAAGATGTTTTTCTTGCACTTCGTCTTAAGACCTATGCTCGAATGGACTTCATGCTGAGTGAGGATAATGAAATTTTCTGCCTGGAGGCTAATACTCTTCCCGGTATGACTCCTACCTCACTTCTTCCTCAAGAGGCTAAGGCAAACGGTATGAATTTTGAAGCGTTGTGTGAAAAGATAATGGAAATATCTCTAAAGAAGTATTAAGTATTGAGGTAGGTTGAAGAGGAACATTTCAACCGGCTAAAAGCAGATAGCATGCTTTTAGCAAGTTAATTAAGTATGGAGGTATATATGAAAAGCATGTCGATAGCCCAGATTGCCGAGGCCTGCAACGGCAAATTATATTTTGTAAATACCTTTATCACTAAGGAAGCCGCCGGAGTTGTCGTTGACTCCAGAAAGGTTGAGAAGGATTATCTGTTTATTGCAACCGTAGGTGAACGCGTTGACGGACATGATTATATTGATTCTGCCTTTGAAAAGGGTGCTCTTGCAGCCATCTGTGAAAAGCTTCCTACCGCTCCGTCCGGTCCCTGTATTTTAGTAGAAGACAGCTTTGCGGCACTTAAGGATATCGCTAAGTGGTACCGGCTACAGCTTACGATCAAGGTCATCGGAATTACCGGTAGTGTTGGCAAGACGAGTACCAAGGAATTTATAAGCAGTGTTCTTGCGAGAAAATATAATGTTTTAAAAACAGAAGGAAATTTTAATAATGAAATCGGCTTGCCCTTGACCATTCTTCGATTACGGGAGGAGCATGAGGTAGCGGTTCTTGAAATGGGTATTAATAATTTTGGAGAAATGCGCCGCCTCAGCGAAATAGCAAAGCCTGATATCTGTGTTATTACGAATATCGGCCAGTGCCATCTGGAAAATTTGGGTTCAAGACAGGGTATTCTTAAGGCAAAGACAGAAATCTTTGATTTTTTAAGTGACAGTGGCCGCGTATGTATCAACGGAGATGACGATATGTTAGCCACACTGAAGGAAGTCAAGGGATATCTACCTATCCGTTTTGGAATCAGTACATGTAATGAAATATATGCAGATCACATCAGAGCAACCGGACTATTTGGTAGCACCTGTGATATACATTTCGGTGATGAGATTATTCATACTAAAATACCACTTCCGGGGGAACATATGATATTAAATGCTCTGGCTGCAACCAGTGTTGCTACTCTTCTTGGTCTTACCTCCAAGGAAATAGTCACAGGAATTGCTACAGTGAAACCACTTGGAGGAAGAAGTAATATCATTCGTTTGGATAAGTGGACACTAATCGATGATTGCTACAATGCTAATCCGGTATCCATGAAGGCGGCAATTGACCTACTTCGCATGGCTGACACCAGAAAAGTTGCTATTCTTGGTGACATGGGTGAATTAGGGGGCAACGAGAAAGCGCTGCATACACAGATTGGAACATATGCTGCTGATAGCGGTCTAGACCTACTGATCTGTGTCGGAAAGCTGTCTGCATCTATGTACGAAGGTGCTGCAAACAGTCCACTTTATTCAAGGAATGAAACAACAGTGGATTCATCTTACCCACGATTATACTATTATGAGACACGGGAAGAATTACTGGATCATCTTTCTTCTCTCGTAGCTCAGAATGATACAATTTTGGTCAAGGCATCCCACTTTATGGGATTTGATCAGATTGTAAACGCTTTGCAATAGGTATTTACATATTATGGTATCTGTGATAAAATAAAACAGGATGAATACTAAGAAGTTCATCCTGTTTGTTTGGTTAAAGCGTACTGTTTTTATTCCTCTTATTCTCAGATTGGAGGAAGAATATGTTACATCTCAAAAAAGTCTTAACATCCGTTGTTCTATGTTTTTCATTAATCCTTTCATCCTTACCGGCTCTACCTGTATCGGCATCTTCTGACTCACTAGCTTTCATCCTTTTATCACAGTATAAAGCAACTCTTGATATCGGGGAAGAAGTATGCTTATATGCTCTTACCACCAACGGGAAACAGGCGTCCTGGAAAAGTAGTAATTCAAAGGTTGCATCCGTTAATACCTATGGAGTTGTGACAGCTAAAAAATCCGGTTCGGCTGTCATCACTGCAAAAATCACGAATGCAGAAGCTACCTGTTATATTACCGTAAATAAAACAAAGGTGGTTATCAGTGCTACAAATGCAAGGGTTGAACGCGGCGAAAGCTATCAGCTTACTGCCACTACCTCAAGCAATTCTTCAGTCCTATGGAAAAGCAGTAAGAAAAGTATTGCTACTGTCGATGAAAATGGATTAGTTACCGCATTAAAACCCGGGGAGACCAAGATTACTGCATCTTCGGACAATACAAATGTAATCTGTACATTTACCGTAAAGGCACCCACTGTACAGCTTAACAGAGCTTCTGTCAGTCTTTACCGCAGTCAAACAATAAAACTCTCTGCGACGGTATCCTCACACATCTCTCCTATTTGGAAATCCAACAAAAAAAGCGTAGTCGTCATTGATGCGAATGGAACAGTAACAGCGATTAAAAATGGAACCGCAACCATAACAGCTACTGTTGATGGTATCTCGGCTAGCTGTTATTTTACTATTCTAAAACCCGATATTCAATTGAGTACTGATGAAATCTCCTTGAAAATGGGCAAAAGTTCGACTATTAAGGCCACCGTATCCTCCGGTAATTCACCTGTCTGGTCCTCCAGTAATGCAAATGTTGTCACCATTGATTCCTTTGGTAAGTTAACTGCAAAACATACAGGAAGAGCCTATGTATACGCCACGGAGGACGGAACAAAGGCTCGCTGTTCGGTTTATGTAACCGAGTAATTTATATGATTGGGGAATAAATACAATACGCTAAAAACCAAACATCATCTTTATCCGGTTTGTTGATACATGTCAATTATTTGCTCTTCCATTAATGGTCTCCCAAGATAATACCCCTGAATATAATCGCAATTATGCCGTATCAGATAGTTCAACTGTTCTTCACGTTCTACTCCTTCTGCCACCACTTCAATCCCCATCTGATGGGATAAGGTAATGATTGCACCTACCATTTTATTCAGAGATCGCTGTGAATTTATTCTGTCTATGAAGGTTTTATCAATTTTCAATATATTAATCGGCAGTATCTGAAGATAATTCAGGGATGCATATCCGGTTCCGAAATCATCCAAAGCAATACGAATTCCCATCTTCTTAAGCCTTTTCATTACTTCTGTTACCTGTTCAGGTGATGATATAAAAACAGATTCCGTAATCTCAAATTCCAACCATCTACTGTCAAAGCCCGTTCTATGAAGAATCTCCCTGATCATATCCACAAAGGAAGACTCCAGAAGCTGCACTACGGATATATTAATCGATACAATCGTTTTAATCTTTCGGGTTTTTTGAAGTTCCATAAATCTATTCAGAACGGTCTCGATAATCCATCTTCCAATCTCAATGATAATTCCTGTTTCCTCTGCAATCGGAATGAATTCGGCGGGACTCACCGGCCCAAGCAACGGATGCTTCCATCTGACAAGGGCCTCATAACCGCGCAATATTTTTGTACTGCTGACATATTGAGGCTGATACACCATAGAAAGTTCATTGTTTCTTATTGCCGATAGCAGCCCGGTTTCCAGCTGTATTTTCTTTGTGACCTCTTCATGCATCTGGGGATTGAAAAACTGATAATCATTTTTCCCTAAGTTTTTTGCCTTATACAATGCAATATCCGCATTACTGAGGAGTTCCTGTGCATTCTTTCCATCCTGTGGAAATCTGGTAATTCCGAAGCTTGCACTGATATGATAATCCTTACGTTCTACAACGATTGGATAATTGATAGCACTTTTATAGGTATTTAAATACTCCTGCAGCTCCGAGGCCGCTGACTTTTGACCGATTAAGATTAA
>WSSedL1CaDRAFT_10000557_pt1 | contig 25983 bp, 19 predicted proteins | sample WetSurSL1Cattail_FD_9464 | JGI IMG/M metagenome (IMG submission 9464)
TTGACAGGAGTAACATGTTTGGAATGCAGGAACAACCTACGGTTTGCGCAAATATTGCAGCTGGTTCTGACAAAGGCGTAACTCCAGATTTAGTTGCAAATCTTTGCGGTGCATTAGGCGTGAAATCGTTCCGCTTACTTATGAATACTCCATGGGTATTAGAGTACAATAGTGCAGGTGAGTTGGTTTTTAGACAACCCAACATTCAGAATTTTAAAGACTATGCTGCCCTGTTACGTCAACATGGGGTTAAGAATATTATACTTTCGAATACAATGTATATGTATCCTTATGGAGCTTCACGTTCGTGGTGGAGAGCTGTTCCCGGACCAGGTACAGAACTTTACTTTAAGTTTATGGAGCAAATAGAAAAAAGCTATGAAATGATTGCTGGAGCTTTTCCAGATGTAACTTATTTTGAAGTCGGAAATGAAATGAATGCTCCAAATGGAATTAATTTATGCAAGGAAGGTTTTATAGGAGGTGCTACTGCTACGCAAAATGCCCCATATATTTTTACAACTGCAGAGCAGGCACAGATAACAGCTGATATTTGCTATTATGCCAATCGAGGTATTAAATCTGTAAATCCAAACGGAAAAATAGTAGCTCCGGCTCCTTACCTGATTGATAGTTTGGCGCGGAATTATTTGACAAGTATATATGACCAGATTAAATCAGGGAATTTACCTACCTGTAGATTAGAGTCCACAACCCAAAAGCGGGAATTATCTTCCAGCACAAATCCAAGTGATTATTTTGAATATTTGAACTGGCATCCTTATACTTCAGGAGGAGCATATACTTTGGAATGGTTAAGACAGAACGAAGCTTTGTATCAGGTAGCAGTAGATCATGGTGATGCAGGCAGAAAAATAGTAATGACTGAGTTTGGTTACTTTGATAGCTATCTTGAGCGTAGAGAGACATTGATAGGTAGTGCATGTGTTCCTGCTATAGAGGTGTTGGCAGATCGACTTAAAACGTTAGAAGCCGTGTTTTTGTTCAGAATGTTTAATTGGACAACACCACCTACAGGCACAGCTACTGCTGAGCAGACTTATGGATTATTCGACTCACCTTTACAAGCAACAGCAGTGCGTCCAAAACCAATTGCATTAAGTTTGTTTTTCCATTACAATGGAGTTTCTGCGAATCCAGACTTATTGTATAAATATATGAAATAAGTATTGTAAAATATAATAATAAAATACAATGAAAAAATATCTATCATACCTATCAATATTATTTATAGGACTAAATATATCATCGTGTAAGAACGAGGTTGAATTACCAAAACTTACCACATCTGAACTTCAATTAATCGTTCCCCAAAAAGATAGTTTAGTTGACTTACAAAATCGATCAACTGTCACATTTGCATGGGGAAATTCACCCATTGTTTCTAACTATAAACTGGTATTTAGTACAAACTCAGATTTATCTGATCCGGTTATCATCGAAACTAGTTCAAATCCCTCTGTGATTCGATCATCAGAAATGAACGATTTGGCTAAATCATTAGGTCTAAGTAGCGGTTCTATTAAGAAAATCTATTGGAGCGTAAAATCGGGAAAATTATCGCAACCAGCGATAGCAGAAGTACGATCTTTTACCTTGAAAATGCTTATGGCACAACCTTTATCTCCAGCAAAAGATTCGATTATAAGCCTTGATTACACAGCTCTATCACAAGGAGTAAAATTTTCATGGGAATCAATGGCAGATGTTAGTAACTATCAATTGGTTATAAGTGCAAATGCAGATTTGTCTAATCCGTTGATTGACATTTCAGTTAGTGGAACATCGACAGTTCTTACACAGCAACAATTTCAAAATATAATAGAAAATACGAATAATGGTCTAAAAAGATACAAAGGGAACACAATTTATTGGAACGTTAAGGCGGGGGATAAATTTATGGCTCTTTCGGCTTGGAAATTCAAATTGTACGGAACTAAAGTTTTTACAGATATTCGTGGAAATGAATCTATTACTTATAAAGTAGCTGTATTACCTACTGCTGATGGTACAGGTGAACTCGTGTGGATGGCTGAAAATCTAAGGACTCGAAAACTCAATAATGGGGATAATCTTGTTTATGATGCAACTGGTCAGAAAAGTTGGAATTCTCAATACTTTACACCTGCTGAAGCTATGATTAGTGCCACAACAGCAGTCCCTGATGAGTTACGTGCAACAGCTGGGATGTACTATCGGGTGCAAATGATTGGAAACAATTCATCGTCAGTAGTTTGGCCTAGCTTGCTTGCTCCGGCAAAGTGGAGAGTGCCTGAAGTACAAGATTTTGTGAATTTAGCAAATGCAACGCTTACAGTTTGTAATTATCTGGAGGTACTCAGAGCACCTGCTGCTTATCCAACATTGTTAGTCGGAGCGACGAAACTAGTAGAAAGTAAGATGAATCTTTGGGGAATGAATATGGCGCCAAGCGGCACCAATAGAATTGCATCTCCCGGAAGTTTATACCTTGGTGAATTTGGGCAGGTTAATGGATTACATATGATTTACGCAATAAATAGTATAACTCAATGTAATACATTAGAAATTAATGCAGTAACTGGAAAAGGTAATGCGAGAGCTATCGGGCTTGGATATAACGCTCCAATAGTAGTACGCTTGATTTACAAAGGTGATGATTGAGATTAGATTTAAGTTTGTTTATTTTAAAATATTATTTTAACTGGGATTTTGGATACTTCTAACTATTTTAAATTTAATAATTTGTATAGGTTTTGGTTTAGTAGGTTGGTGACTTCAAGTTACCAACCTACCTTAACAGAGAATTACAAATCATTAGTATCGAAAGAAAATAATAAAAACGCCACAAAATAATTATTAAAAAAAGAATGAAGGTGATAGAACAACTAAGACAAATTTGGTATAAAATACTACTTATTGCATTGTTTGCAGGGATATCCATATATTCTGCTGCACAAAAAAAATTAGCGCTTTCAAATGGAAAAATAAATATTGAATGGGAGAATCATGCTGGCAAATGGGTATTAGTTTCATTTGATGGAAAAACTCCCGATGGATTTAAGGCTTTTGGCAGCTCTTCAGGACAATATAGTTTGCTTTATGATACTGTGAAACCAACTGTAAAACCACTAGTAATTGTAGAAAATGGTGATACACTTGATTTTCCTGAGTCAACGTTCAAGTACGTGAAGCCCGATTTTCAAAGAGCAGTTTCAGCTGTCCCCATGAACAAAGCTGGAAACTATTATAGCTTTTTACCTACTCAAGGACGGGTAGAAGATAATGTGGCAACATTTGAAGAACAGACATTGTATGGACTGTACAAGGTAACATGGAAACTTGATGAAAAATATCAGTCCGATATTATTCTAAATATTTCTTTATCAGTAATAAAGGATGGTTATTATTCATTACCTACGCCCACTATAAGCACGCTAAAAGAGAAAGACCTAGCGTGGGCACTTGTTCCTGGATTTTATCAGGGCAATCAAATTCAGCATTCGTTGCCTTTGTCATACGCTTATGCACAAGGATTGCCCCGATATCCTGTTTTATGCCGTGAAAGTACAATTACTACGATGGCATCTATTATGAGTAATCAATCCGGATTGACTCTGGGCGTAATTCCTGAACCAGGTCAGGACAGGAATCCTTATGAAAAGAACGAAGTTACGCATGTGAAACTTTGGAATCTAGCTTTGTCGCACATGAATCATGATTCTGAGTTGACACCAATGGCTTATCATCCTGTTTTGGGTGAGAATGGATCCTACCTTAAAAAAGGAGAAACTGTTGAATTCAAAGTGCGTATATCCCTTCAGAACTCTGACTGGTATACCGTTTATAAACATGCTGTATACGATGTTTACAATCTGCCTTATTCATTTGAATTGAAAGAAAATAAGCAGTCATTGAGTAATCGACTTCTAAAATTATATGATTATGTATTGGATGACAAAAAAGCGTTATGGAACTTTGAAGAATATAAAGGAAAGAAAATTATTGCTCAATCTTATATGTCGGGGATTTTAGGTGCAGATAATGATGCAATGAAAAATTCAGACATAGGAGCTGTTTGGATGTTGTCAAAGTTGAGTCAAGATTCATTGTTGAAGAACGAAAAAGTACCAGATATAAGAAATTTTAAAATATTGCAACAATCTGACAAAGGTTTTTTTAAAGGGGCTGTTCAGGGTCAGTATTATTTGGCTAAATCTAAGAAATTTACCGAAGAATGGGGTAATCATTTTGAACCTATTGCAATTACCTATTACACTATGGCAGATCTTGGTAATATTTTACTCTTTGAACCTCAAAACAATGAGATTAAAAAACTACTAAAAAATGGGGCTGAACGGTTACTTAAATGGCAAAAGCCGGATGGAAGTTGGGAGGTTGCTTATGATAGAACCACACACAAGCCTATCTACACTGATTTGACTGATTATCGTCCCACTTTTTATGGACTTGTCATTGCTTATAAGCTATTTGGAGAAAAAAAATATCTCGCTGCTGCTGAAAAAGGGGCTGATTGGTTGATTGAGAAGTCGATTAAAAATGGTTTTTTCTTAGGAGTTTGTGGAGATGCAAGATTTGTAAACGACTTTGCTACCATTCAGATTTCCGGTGGGATGTATGACTTATATGAAATAACAAAAAATCAAAAGTATTTGAATGCAGCCATTGAAACTGCTAAGATGTACACAACGTCAATATATACACACCCTATTCCAAGCCGGGAGATAAAATATAAAAAAGGAAAGGAATTCGAGGACTGGCAATTGAGTCAAGTTGGTCTTAGTTTCGAGCATGGAGGCTCTATGGGATCTGCTGTTAATGCCGGCCCTATTTTACTTGCAAGTCATTGTGCCTACTTCCTTAAATTATATTCTGTCACAAAGGACAGTATTTTTCGCGATATGGCTCNTTTAGGAGCTTTGGGTAAAGATGCTTTTGTGAATGAGCATACTGGAGTTGCATCTTATTACTGGAATCGCTTTGACTTTGGTTCCGGACTTTTTCCTCACCATGCATGGTGGCAAATTGGTTGGATTTATGATTATTTACTTGCCGAAGCACAGTTACGCTCGAACAGCAGAGTCGTTTTTCCACGTGGATTTATGACACCGAAAGTGGGAACACACAAAGTAGCGGGATTTGCTTCGGGGACTATAGATGGACAAAAAGCAAATTTAATTATTCGCAAAGGCTTAGTTACTATTGATAACCCTAATATAGATTATGTTACTGCTTTGAGTGAAGACTCAAGGACCGTTTTTGTAGTTTTACTCAATAATCGGGCAAAAACAACCGTGTTTAACCTGAGTATTGATGTAGCTCTATTAAACTCTGGTAAAAAAAGCATAAAGAGTTTTAATGATGAAATAAGTTCATTTGGCTATCATATTGTTAAATTTGATTTGTAATAAATATATTTATGAAAAAAACAACAGTATTATTTTGTTTAGTTATATTGCCATTATTGATGCAAGCTAAAATTAAATTACCAAGTATATTGGGTGATAATATGATTTTACAACAACAATCCGATGTGAAAATTTGGGGTAAAGCGAGCATAAATAAAAAAGTAAAAGTTTCTCCGTCATGGACTAAGGAAACGTATTCAACAAAGAGTGATTCGGTAGGGAATTGGTTAATAAATATAGCAACACCTGTTGCCGGAGGATCATACGTAATAAAGATTACTGATGGAGAAGAATTGGCGTTAAAAAACATATTGATTGGTGAAGTTTGGTTTTGTTCCGGTCAATCCAATATGGAAATGCCTATGAAAGGATTTGAATTTGAACCAATATCAGGATCGAGTGAAGTAATTGCAAGTGCGAATGAATCAATACCTCTCAGGATATTCTCCACCGATTTTGATGAAAACGGTTGGTCTCGACAATACAATAAAAAACCACAGGAAGATTGTAAAGGACAATGGCTTTTGAACAATCCTAAAAATGTTGCTTCGGTTAGTGCTACTGCATATTATTTCGCAAAACACCTTCAAAAGACGCTAAATATTCCCATTGGAATTGTTGTGTCATCTTGGGGAGGTTCGAATGTAGAATCCTGGTTGAGTGAAGACACAGCCAAATCTTTCAACCTGAATCTTTCTTTCCTTTCTGATGAAAAAATGACTACTAAAATCATTCAACATCAACCTTGTGTGCTTTTCAACTCAAAGGTTGCGCCTTTAACTAATTACAAAATTAAGGGAATGCTTTGGTATCAAGGAGAAGAAAATAGGCATAATCCTGAAGATTATTCAAAAATGCTACCAGCTATGGTAAAAGATTATCGTAATCGTTGGAAAACTAATTTCTCTTTTTATTATGTTGAAATTGCACCCTATGCTTATGACAATGCAGAGGGCCTGTCAGCAGCTTATTTTCGCGAAATGCAACAAAAGCTCATGAAAGTGATACCTAATTCCGGCATGGTATCAACTATTGATATTGGTAGTCGTGATTTTATCCACCCTACTGATAAAGAAGATGTCGGTAAGCGACTAGCTTATTGGACCCTTGCCAAGGACTATGGAATAAGCAATATTGGATATTGCACGCCTTCTTACAAATCAATTGAAATAAGAGAAGGCAAGGCTTTTATTGAATTTGAAAATATTAATGGCAAGGTGCATCCAATAAATCAAGCTCTTGAATCTTTTGAAATAGCAGGAGACGACAAAGTATTTTATCCAGCTGAAGCAATTGTTGATTTAAAGAATAAACAACTTACTGTTTGGAGCGAAAGAGTATTGAAACCGGTTGCAGTGCGTTATGCTTTTCATAATTATGCAAAGGCTTCCCTATTCGATCGTTACGGATTACCTGTAGCTCCATTTAGAACTGATAATTGGTAAAATATTGATATGAAACAATTTCAAATACTTGTTGCGGCTTTAATTTTTCTTTTTTGTTCTAATGTAACCGCACAACAGAAAAACAGAGAACAAAAGATTGACTCAATTATCCGTCTTATGACTTTAGACGAAAAAATTGGACAACTAAATCTTTATGCGGGTCGGATGAATCCAACAGGCCCTATAACTACCCGTGAAGACGATGAGGATGCCATACGAAGGGGTGATGTAGGTATGGTGTTTAATATTGTGGGAGCAAAACGAACTCGTGAAATCCAGCGTATTGCTGTTGAAGAATCGCGCTTAAAAATACCTCTTTTGATTGGGTTCGATGTTATACATGGTTACCGTACTATTTTTCCTATTCCACTTGGAGAGTCGGCAAGTTGGGATTTAGATTTGATGAAGCGTACTGCAAGGGCTTCAGCAGATGAAGCTTCTGCTATGGGAATTCACTGGACATTTGCACCCATGGTGGATGTTTGCCACGATGCCAGATGGGGACGTATTATGGAAGGTGGAGGCGAAGACCCTTATTTAGTTTCTCTTATTGCCAAAGCCAAAGTTGAAGGCTATCAAGGTACTGATTTAAAAGAAATGGGTTCAGTAATGGCCTGTGCTAAACATTTTGCTGCTTACGGAGCTACAATTGATGGCCGTGATTATAATACAGCAGATATAAGTGATGCTACGTTGCGTAATATCTATTTACCACCATTTAAAGCTGCCGTTGAAAGCGGTGTAAGTACGCTGATGGCAGGTTATCATGAGTTAAACGGCATCCCTACTTCAGCTTCCTCCTATTTGATGACTGATATTTTGCGAAACGAATGGAAATTTGATGGTTTTGTTGTCTCGGATTGGGGTTCTGTACGAGAAACAGCTACGCACGGATATGCTAAAGACAGAAAGGATGCAACTATCAAATCTTTTAATGCAGGACTTGATGTAGATATGGAGTCGTCCGCTTATCTCAAGCATATGAAAGAATTGGTTTCAGAAGGAAAAATCAGTGTGGAGAAAATTGAGAACTCTGTTCGAAAAGTACTGAAAATGAAATATCTCACAGGGGTTATGGACAATCCTTATCGTTATTGCAATCAGCAACGGGAAGATACTATTATTTTAAAAAAGGAATACCTTAAATTGACCCGCGAAGCAGCTTGTAAGTCCATGGTATTGTTGAAAAATAAGAATCAGGTACTGCCTTTGTCCGAAAACTTAAGATCAATTGCGCTCATCGGACCTTTAGCTGACTCCAAAAAAGATATGCCTGGGAGTTGGTCGAAAAGTTGCGATCCTAAAGATATGGTAACATTCTTAGACGCATTAAATACGCGATTTGGAGGCACAACAAAAATAAAATATGAAAAAGGATGTGATGTGCTAGGAGACGACCGTTCCGGATTTAAAGCAGCAATAAGAGCCGCATCGAAAAGCGATGTTATTCTAGTTGCAATGGGAGAATCTAAAGAGCTAAGCGGCGAAGCATCTTCAAGAAGCGATATTTCCTTACCCTATATTCAGAAAGAGTTACTCAAAGAGCTCAAAAAACTCAACAAACCAATAGTTCTGATTTTATTCAACGGTCGCCCTTTATCTATTCCTTGGGAGGCCGAAAATATGGATGCCATATTGGAAGCATGGTTTCCAGGAAATGAGGCTGGGAATGCGCTAGTAGATGTTTTATTCGGAAAGTTTAATCCACAAGGAAAACTAACGGTCTCATTCCCACGCTCAGTGGGACAAGTTCCTATTTTCTATAATCATAAAAATACAGGGAGACCAGCAGAAACTACTCCAGAAAAGATATTTACTACTCGCTATATCGACATTTCTAATCAACCATTATATCCATTTGGCTTCGGATTATCTTATACTACGTTCGAGTATTCAGAAATAAAATTAGGAGCGACACAATTAACTTATAACGGAATCCTGAATGCAACTGTGAAGGTAAAGAATACGGGTAAGTACAAAGGTGTTGAAACAGTGCAACTTTATATCAGAGACTTAGTTGCTTCCAGTTCACGTCCCGTAAAAGAATTAAAACATTTCCAAAAAGTGGAATTGGCACCGGGAGAAGAAAAAGAAGTAAAGTTTGATATAAAAGAAGAAGACCTTCGTTTTTGGAACAATGATAAGCAATATATCTCCGAACCTGGTAAATTTCAGTTGTTCATAGGCTCGGATTCAGAGAGTGTAAAGAAAACCGAGTTTGAATTATTGTAGTACCAATAAATTTAAAATAAAAGAATCGCATGAAGGATTTTAGAATTGTGTTGTTGCTGCTTGTGTTAAGTAGTGTGGGGCTGCCTGCTATTTGCAGCAAAAAAACAACAAACTACACGCAATATGTGAATCCATTTATTGGAAATGCCGATAATGGACATACCTTTCCCGGAGCTTGCATTCCCTTTGGATTGATACAAGTGAGCCCCGAAAGTGGCAATGGTTCCTGGCGTTATTGCTCTGGTTTTAATTACGATGACAATCAAATTATTGGTTTTTCGCAGACTCACCTAAATGGAACAGGTGTCCCTGATTTAGGAGATATTCGTATGTTGCCATTTAACGATAAACTTCCCGATGAGACATTTTCCTGTCGATATAACCGGAAAACCCAGACAGCAAAACCGGGCTATTATTTTGTAAATCTTTTGGATATGAATATCGATGTGGAACTAACTGCAACCGGGCATACCGCATTTCATAAATATACCTACAATCAAGCTGGAGAAGCATATATGTTGATTGATTTACAAAATGGATTGGTGAATTCGAAGAAAGATTTGCAATACAGAATGATTGATGCTAAGGTAGATCTGCCGGACAATAAGACCATCGTTGGTTATAATCGCTCCAGAGGCTGGGTAAACCGCAATGTCTTTTTTGTAATTAAATTTGATACTCCATATAAGGTCAAAAAGGCGATAACTCCATTAGAAGGAGAAAAAGCAAAAAGATTCGTATTAGAGTTTGAATTGGACGGAAGTAAATCAGTGCAAGCAAAAGTAGCTATTTCAACTGTTAGCATTGAAGGAGCAATGAAATCTATCGAAAAAGAAAATCCAAATTGGGATTTTGACTTGGTGAGTTCTGTAGCTAATAAGGAATGGAACGATTTATTGTCCACCGTTGATATTAATGGGGCAAATGACCAAAAAATAAATTTTTATACATCGATGTATCATTTGTTTATGCAACCTAATAATATCGCAGACATAGATGGAAAATACCGCGGTGCAAACGATAGTGTGTTCACATCTGTTACCGGAAATTTTTATTCAACATTTTCCCTCTGGGACACTTACAGGGCAGCTCAACCGCTATATACACTTATCGCACCTGAAAAGGTGAATGATTTTGTAAACAGTATGCTTGCTCATGCCGACATTCAGGGATTTCTCCCTATATGGACGCTTTGGGGGAAAGAAAACTATTGTATGATTGGGAATCATGCGATACCTGTGGTGGTAGATGCTTATTTGAAAGGACTTACCACTTTAGATGGCGAGAAATTATTTAGAGCGATTAAAGCCTCATTGACAACAAATCACCAAAAATCAGACTGGGATGTGTATGACAAGTTTGGATATTATCCATTCGATATCATTAAAAACGAATCTGTCTCAAGAACTCTGGAAAGCGTTTACGATGATTACTGCGCAGGACTTATGGCTCATAAACTGGGCAAAAAAGAAGATTACAATTTCTTTATGAAACGAGCGGGATATTATAAAAACCTATTTGACAATCAAACTGGAATGATGCGCGGAAAAGACTCAAAAGGCAATTGGCGTATGCCATTCAATTCATTCTCACTCTCGCATGATAGTTCTCATGGTGGAGATTATACCGAAGGTAACGCATGGCAATATACTTTTCATGTACAGCACGATATTGATGGCTTAATAAATATAATGGGAGGTAAAACTTATTTTAAAAATAAATTAGATTCCTTGTTTTATCTACAATCATCAGAAACAAAAAAAGTACTTGATGTGACAGGATTAATTGGACAATACGCCCATGGCAACGAACCGAGTCATCATGTTGCATACCTGTATAACTTTATTGATGAGTCGAATAAGACACAAGAATTGATTAGAGAAATTTTTAACTGTTTCTATTTGCCCAAACCTAATGGATTGTGCGGAAACGATGACTGTGGACAGATGTCGGCTTGGTATATATTCTCTGCAATGGGCTTTTATCCAGTAAATCCTGTGGGAGGAGAATATATTTTAGGCGCACCACAAGTTCATAAAGCAACCATATCACTCCCTGATAATAAGGTGTTTATTGTGACTGCAAATAACCTAAATAAAAAAAATAAATATGTGAAGTCAGTTACTTTTAACGGTAAAAAAATAAATGATTTCAGAATATATCATCATGATATAATGGACGGAGGAAATCTTGTTTTCGAAATGACAGATATAGCTAATCAATTAAAGTAAACAATAAAATATGAAAAAGACAATTCTATTTATACTACTCACATTGCTGATTCATTCGGTTTCCGCTCAGAAAAAATACTACATAAATTCACCTAATGGAAAACTAAAAGTTGAAATAATGATTGGTGACAGAGTGAGTTATACAGTGCTTTCAGAACAGGATACTGTGGTTTTCCCTTCTTTCATTTCGATGAAACTTGAAACTAAAATCTTTGGTAGTAAACCAACAATAAAAGAAATAAGAAAGGATTGTATCAATCATATTATAAAATCCTCTTTTTATAAACGTTCTCAAATCACAGATAATTATAATGAGTTGCAGCTAATATTCAAAGAAAATTTTGAATTGGTTTTCAGAGCATATAATGAAGGTATGGCTTATAGGTTTATCTCAAAAGAAAAAAAAGATTTCTTGGTTATGGATGAAGAAGCAGAATTCAATCTCGGTTATAATAGTGATGCTTATATTCCTTATGTTAGAAATAATGCCAAAACCTATGAAGGACAATTCTTCAACAGTTTTGAAAATGTTTATTCAGAAATATTCTTAAATCAATGGGATAAAGCAAGGTTGGCTTTTTCTCCGATTGTTGTAGCCAGAAAGAATGGTAAAAAAATTGCTATAGCGGAATCAGATCTGAATAGTTATCCGGGAATGTTCTTATATAACTCTGATCAATCCGTAACATTAAAAGGGAAATTTGCGCCTTATCCATTAAAAGAAGCTCAAAGTAAATATAATATTGTGCAAATGAAGGTAGAGGAGCGTAAAAACCATATAGCAGAATGCAATGCTAAATCAACTTTTCCGTGGCGGATAATTATAGTAGCAGAAAATGATAAAGAATTAGCAGATAATGACATGGTGTATAAATTAGCGTCTCCCTCTAAAGTTAATGATGTCAGTTGGATTAAGCCTGGAAAAGTTGCATGGGACTGGTGGAACGATTTGAACTTATCCGGAGTCAAATTTAAAACTGGTATTAATAACGAAACATATAAGTATTATATAGACTTTGCATCTCGTAATAAAATTGAATATGTCATTCTTGACGATGGTTGGTCGGTAAGAGGTCCCAATGATTTATTTCAAGTTGTACCTGAGATTGATTTGAAAGATTTAATAGCCTATGGTAACGAAAGAAATGTCGGGCTTATTTTGTGGGCTGGATACATTGGCTTCCATAAAAACATAGAAGGGGTATGCAAATATTACTCAGAGCTGGGAATTAAAGGATTTAAAATAGACTTTATGGACCGCGACGATCAGTTGATGGTTGATTTTCACACCCGTGTGGCGGAAACAGCTGCTAAGTGCAAACTTCTTATCGATTTTCATGGAACTTATAAACCGACTGGGCTTAATCGAACTTATCCGAATGTGATAAATTTTGAAGCTGTTCACGGTCTAGAACAATTAAAATTTCCTACGACGGTTGATCAGGTGAAATATGATGTTACAGTTCCGTTTATCCGTCAAATTGCCGGACCGATGGATTATACTCAGGGAGCTATGCGAAATTCAACAAAGGACAATTTCAGATCAGTATTTAGTGAACCCATGAGCCAGGGAACCCGTTGCAGGCAATTGGCTACCTATGTCGTGTTTGAGTCTCCTTTAAATATGTTGTGTGATAGTCCCATAAACTATGAAAGAGAACAAGAATGTACAGATTTCATTACCTCTGTACCAACTGTTTGGGATAATACTGTGGCAGTTGATGGTAAGGTAGGAGAGTATATTATAATGGCACGTCAGAAAGCAGAGAATTGGTATCTTGGTGCAATGACAAATTGGGATGCCCGAACATTAGAAGTGGATTTATCTTTCTTACAAACAGGTAATTATGCTGCTGAGATATTCAAAGATGGTTTGAATGCGGATAAAAAGGCAAGCGATTATGAAAAAGAGATTATTCAAATAGGCAAGGAGAGAAAATTGAAAATAAGTATGGCTCCCGGAGGAGGTTATGTGATGAAGATATATCCAATAGAAAAATGAGATTTGAAGTTTCTTGATAATGATCAATAATTCAGTTTTATAGGTATTATTACTTCTATTTCGAGACAAGTGACCATTAATATATCTATAGTTAAGCTAAACTTTTGAATAAGCAGTAATTTAACAATGTGATTAATGTCAATTCGAAGAACATTTTATTTTTCAAAAAAACTGTTTTTGTCTCAGATTAATTTATAATTAATCTGAGGATTAGTTGTTCCAAATGTGAGTAATGCCCTGAAGTTGAAAACTGATTTATTAATAGTATCGGAACTTGATCAAGAAGAAAACGTCTCGCTATCGAAAATTGATATTATTAAGAGTTACATTACTAAAGGAGGTAAAGTATTACTGTTGGGATCTGAAATAGTTACAAAACTTATGTATCCAGAATACATTACAGGGTGGATAGTTCCAACTGAGGGTGATATTGCTAATCTTGAAATTCCAGAATCGAGCATATTTGACGGAATTGACGAATTGGATCTTCGTTATTTTAATAATAAAAGAGAAATACCAACTATTTGTTTAGCCTCATTTAAAGTAAATCGCAATCCTAAGTTGGAATTACTAGCTTCGCAAACAAAGATACATAGATATGTTGAAGGAGAAATGAATGAGCGTTCAGAAAGCATGAAAATGATAAAAGGATATCCTTTGTTAAGAATTACTGATAATGGTACTATTATTATTTCCACAATGTCTGTTGATAAAGCAACTACTGATCCGATTGCAGGTAAATTATTGCTAAATACTATAAACAACGTCATGAAATAAACAGATAAAAATTAAATATAATACATATGATTCGATAAAAAGATATTAGTAAAAAAACAATTATTTAAAGGAAAATGTAAGTAAGCCAAACTGTTGATTCTTTTTGTGTTTTACATATCAATTCTTTGCAAATTATCAATACAGATTATTGACAATGAGCAAAATGTACAATTAGTTCACTATCACTCTATAAGTTTTTTTAAGGTTAGGAAGAATGTCTGTTAATTTCAGGCATTCTTTCTTTTGTTACAAGTAAAGTCCATAATTACTAGCAAATAATAAATGAATCATTATATCACTAAACTTAACGAAGAACTCAATCTGCAATTACAATCCATCGATATGGAGACTGGCAATAAAATAGAAAAATCGCAAAAGTCTTTTACTTGCGTAACAAATGCCTTGAAACAACTCAAGGCATTTGTTTTTGAATATGAATTTTGCAATGAGCAAGAAGAAATTCGATTCTTTAAGACACAGAAACCTGAATTATACAGTAAGTCCATTTACCATAAAAAAATAGCTGAAATTGAAAGCCTGCGTCCAATTGGCTGTCATGAAGAGCAAGAGATTTATTTAAAAGAGGAATTAAAGAAACTGACACATTTTTTTAACGAACACAAGGACTTCTATCAATATTATCGGATGGAATCAACTCACTTCGATGATATGTACTTTTTCCGTGAAAAAAATGATTTGAAGCAAAAGATGAAAGGTGCCGATATTGATGATAATTTCTCTACCGGTTACGATTATACAGTAGCAAAAATAATTGCATATAATAGTCTCGAAATATATTTGAACAAAGAATTGGGAAGAATTAAGTTAAATCACAAAAAGCCACATGTGGATCACCTTGGGGTTTTGGCGGAATTTAAGTGGACAGGAAGTAAAATTTCATTATATGAGCTAATTTACTCACTTTGTAGTACTGCCGTTTTAAATGATGGAAACTGTGACATTAATGAACTTACAGAACTTTTCGAACAAATATTTAATATACGATTAGATGATATATACCGTGGTTTCCAGGATATTAAACTTCGTTCAAATCCGACGAAATTTTTAGACACACTAAAAGAGGCATTACTCCGAAAGATAAATGAAGACTATGAATAGTTTATTGTTATATCAACAAAAATATTTATACCACATGTGGATTACCTTGTGAATAAAATCAACTAAAACTAGCCAATTTTGTCGCTTATTAATCACAATCATTGAGTCTTTATCGCATAGAATTAGAGAAGAGACTTTTGGTTCTAAAATCAAACAAAATGGCAGAATTCAACATTGCATTCAAAAGAACGCTTACTCAGGAGGGCACTTACAGTAACGATCCTGATGATTTAGGTGGTGAAACCTATAAAGGTATTTCCATGGCTTCACATTCAGGCTGGAAGGGGTGGGTTATTGTAGATAAATACAGAGGTAAGCCTGACTTCCCAGCTAAACTCGACAAGGATGTCGAATTACAAAAACAAGTAGAACTTTTTTATCTGTACGAATTTTGGTCGCCTTTAAAAGCAGACCTTATATCAAATCAAACTATTGCAGATTCAGTTTTCGATTTCGCGGTAAACACCGGAATAACTACTACTACCCGCATTGTTCAATCCCTAGTCGGTACCAAGATTGACGGAATTATTGGAGATCATACACTCAACAAACTCAACTCTATGGATTTTGGATATTTTCAGGCAGCCTTTACTGTTACGAAAATCGAGTATTACATGAACATTATCCGTAAACGTCCAACCAATAAAAAATACTTGATTGGTTGGATCACTCGCGCATTGGAATACAATGATTAGTCAATCAACTCTTGAAATCAACAATCAACTAAAACATTATGCCAGCACAAATTATAACTACCGATGACCTTCGGGAATTTAAGGTGGAACTACTTGATGAAATTCGGATTCTCATTAGCGAGCAGAAAGTACCCGCTATAAAGAAATGGATGAAATCAGTCGAAGTCCGTAAGTTACTCAATATCTCACCAGGTACACTCCAAACGCTTCGAATTAATGGTACTTTACCCTATACAAAGATAGGTGGAACAAACTATTACAATGCTTCCGATATAGATGTGTTGTTATCTCAAAACCTAAAAAAGAAAACACGATGAATTATATTCTTCAACTCAGTGGATTTTTTCAACGTGTTGCGGCTGATGATCGTCTCAACCCTACACATGTTAGTCTCTATATGGCTATTTTTCAGTTTTGGAATGCGGAACGTTTCCAGAATCCGGTATCCATATCCAGGCAGGAGCTTATGCGTATCAGTAAAATTTCCGCTAAAGCTACTTATCATAAGTGTATTAAAGATCTACACAATTTTGGTTATATCCAATATCTGCCTTCGTTCAATCCGTTTAAAGGGAGTTTGGTGTACCTGTTCGATATGCAGTCAAGTGCTAAACCAGTACCTATCCATGACCGTGCTAATATTGAAACAAGCATTGAACAAGCATTAGCCCCTTATATAAACAAAGAAAACATCTTAAACTTAAATATAGAAAACGATAGCACCCAATCAAAAAATGATATTGTGTTGAAAGTTTCAAAAAAAGGAGCGAAAGTAGTTGAGATAAACGGAGAAACGGTTGACCCGAAAAACTTGTCGGAAAAAAGAGTTCCAATAATTCGGAGGACAAATGTTTTCCAACCGACTATTGAGAAAATACGAGAGTACTTTCTGGCACAAAACAGCAATGAAGTTGAAGCTCAGAAATTCTTTAATCACTTTCAAAGCAATGGCTGGAAAGTCGGCGGCAAAGCGCCGATGAAAGATTGGCAAGCAGCTGCCGGCAATTGGATCCTAAACATTCCTCAGTTTTCACCGCAACCCCAAACTGCCGTAAAAAAGCAACCGATTCCCGGGAATCTAAATGTTACCACAGGAAAAAACTATTCTGAACCGCTTTAAAATATGAACAACAACCTGTCTATAATGCAGACCAGAGGCAAAGAAATCTTCGGCGATCACTTTTGTATTTATCCGGAAGATCATGAACTACTACAAAAATTGTTGACGTGGTTTTTGCAGGATGAGCAGCAAGCAAAGTATTTCAATATCAATCTCCACAAAGGTATATTATTGACAGGCCCGATTGGTTGTGGTAAAACAAGCCTTATGTCGCTTATGCGTCTGCTAGTACCGCAGCCGCAACGCTTTGGAATCAAGTCATGTCGCGAGATCACATTTGATTTTATCAAGGACGGCTATGAAATTATACAGCGATACGGAAGTCAGGCTTATACCAATATTTCAACTCAACCGCAGCCACACACCCACTGTTTTGACGACCTGGGAGCAGAGAGTACTTTTAAATACTACGGCAATCAGTGTAATGTCATGGGTGAAATTTTGCTATCCCGATATGACCATTTTATCAGTAACCATATGCTTACTCATGCCACGACCAATCTTTCAGCTTCAGAACTTGAAGAATATTACGGAAATCGTGTTCGCTCCAGAATGAGAGAAATGTTCAACCTTATTGCATTCGACGGAGGAGTGAAGGATAAGAGGAGATAGGTTGATAGTTGAAATAATCCCTCTATAATATATTAATACTATACGAAATAAATTCAAATTCAACTAAAATATTATAATTGGGCTTGTAATTCGCCATTGATATCTGCTCTCAACTCCATTTTTTTAGAATTTTCATGTCATTCTTAGCCTCTACACTCTTATTTTAGCGGATTTTGTATAGATAATCGGCAAAACCCCGATTATCTATACAAAATTCACTATATTTGTACGAAATAAACTACATTTGTACGATATTCACTGCAAATCAAAATGAAGGAATTAATGAAATTCGGTATTGTACCGATAGATTACAACGTATTGGCTGCGGCATTGAGTGGATACCAATCGCCGAAGGATAAGATTTCCCTTTTAGAGAGCAATGGTAGCATTATTCGTTTAAAAAAGGGGCTCTTTGTAGTATCTTCAGAAGAGAGCCAACAAAAACTATCGCGAGAATTGGTGGCTAATCATCTTTATGGACCATCCTATATTTCTCTCGAAAGTGCTCTGTCTTTTTATGGGCTTATCCCGGAGAAAGTATATACCGTTCGTTCTGTAACTTCTAAACGTGCCAAGTGTTTCTCTACGCAGCTAGGAAACTTTGAGTATGTGACGATTCCTCTGGATTATTACTCTATTGGAGTTAGACAGGAGATTGTAAATAATGAGTATGCATATCTTATAGCTTCACCTGAAAAAGCTATTTGTGATATGATACTGTCTACCAGAAATTTTCGGATACAATCAATTAAGGCTATGCAAATTTTTCTCGAAGAAGATTTAAGAATAGATTTGTCAGTTATAAAAAAATACAATACGGATATTATAAAAAGTTGTATTGAAATAGGAGTAAAGAAAACGGAACTTACACAACTTTTAAAACTGTTGGAACAATGAGTAATATATTTGACCAAATGTTGGATCGTTATGAGATCCGTACAAATGATGATTACACAAATGCTTTACACGAAGTAATGCAGCAAATAACGCTGGCAGGTTTGTATAGAGGAGGCTTCTTCAATAAGGCTTCTTTTTATGGAGGTACATGTCTTCGTATCTTCTACCAATTACAACGATTTTCTGAAGATATGGACTTCTCTCTTTTGCAGTCAGATAAACATTTCACATTAGAAAATTACTTTGAACCAATTGCTGCCGAATTTAAAGCCTTGGGCAGAGAAGTCGTGATTAATAAAAAGGAGAAGAAACAACAAACGAACGTTGAGTCTGCTTTTTTGAAAGATGATACAGCCATTTATAATTTGCAATTCAGGACAGAACAACGTGTAAAAATAAAGATAGAGGTTGATGTGAATCCTCCAACAGGATTTGCCACTGAGCACAAATTGCTGTTATTGCCTTTTTCGTTTATGACCCGTTGTTATGTATTGCCTGACTTGTATGCCGGTAAGATGCATGCACTTCTGTTTCGTAACTGGAAAACAAGAGTGAAAGGACGTGATTGGTATGATTTTGAATGGTATGTGAGGAATAATGTCCCATTGAATTTTAACCACTTTTGTGAACGAACTTATCAATTTGGTTCTCTACAAAGAGGGGAACTAACGAAAGAAACATTTAACCAATTGCTTAAAGAAAAGATCGCGAAAACAAGTATTGAGATGGTGAAAAGTGATGTTCGACCTTTTATCCGTAATCAGGGTGAGATGGATATTTGGTCAACTGATTATTTTTTACAATTAGTGGATATGATTAGGATGGAATAGCTTTGTTAAATATTTTTAGCAGAATTTGCTCAGATAATCGGCTTTATACCGATTATCTGAGCAAATTCTGCTATTGATAGGTTATTTTGTAGCTCTATGATATACTATTAGTCTAGAACAATAGTATGAAAATAAACCAATAGTAAAATATTATCCTGCAGATTTCTTCATTCCCATCTGATTTTCATTTCCAAACTTTTCTTTCAAGGCTTTCATGTCATCACTCACCTTCATGTCTAGGATTTTAGCATAATGTTGAGTTGTATGGAGATTTTTATGTCCTAACATCTTTGATACGCTTTCGATTGGAACACCATTGGTGAGTGTAACGGTGGTGGCAAATGTATGACGAGCAATGTGAAAAGTGAGTTCTTTTTGAATACCACAAAGATCAGCTATTTCTTTTAAATATGAATTCATCTTTTGATTGCTCAAAATAGGCAATAAACGCCCTTGGTTGGCCGCTTGTGGATGGTTGCGGTATTTATCTATAATGGCAGCCGAAATTGGCAATAATGGGATATTAGAACGTGTATCAGTTTTGGCCCGAGTAGTAAAAATCCAACGGTCACTATCAACGCCTATTCCAATATTGTTTCGTGTGAGTTTCTTGACATCGGCATAAGCCAGACCAGTAAAGCAACTAAATAAAAATATATCCTTTACCAAGCTGAGACGTTCATTTGCAAACTCTTTATTAAACATGGTTTCAATTTCATCCTGAGTAAGGAACACACGTTCTACTTCTTTAATCTTTGCCTTATAATTGAAAAATGGGTTTTTTTCCAGCCAACCATTTGCTAAACAAATCCGGATAATCTTACCAAAGTTTTTGATATACTTCACTGCTGTATTTTGGCAACAGTTACATACAGACTTTAGGTAAAACTCATAACTGGTAATAAACTCATGGTCAATTTTACGAACATCAATATCAGAAACTTTAAATTTCCATTTAATAAAGTTGGTAGTGTGTTTAAGCGAGGTAACGTAACGGTCATAGGTTGCTATCGCAAACTCTTTTCCAACTAAAGCTTTTACTTCAGCATTATGTTGTTCGAAAATGGCTATAAGCATATGACTTCGTTTTTCGACACCTAAAATCTTATTACGCATATTTTCAGCATTGACTAATTCATCTTTACGGATAAGGTCTTGTTGATATTCATACACCTTCGCTTTTAGTGTGTCTAAATATGTGTTGATGCTCTTTGCTTCTGTTGTGGTGCCTTTGACCTTGTTGCCTTCAACCGACCATTTGTCGGGTTGAATAAATCGTTTCGTGGTGAGTTCAATGCGTTCACCGTCAATAGTAACTCTGAGGTAAATGGGGACTAAGCCCCCAGTGCTTGTTTTTGATCTCTTTGCATAAAAGAGAATGGAAAGTTTGGCGTTCATTAGTGGTAACCTTTAAAGTGTTCAAAAATACGTTTTCTTTGATTTCTGTACAAGATGTTCATTGATTGAACTGCTTGATTATAAATGCTTTTCGAACAAATTCGGGTACCCGAAACTTTTTTTTCTTTGGGTACCCGAATGGGTTACCTAAAAATTGGTTTTAATTGAATATTTTGATATTCTTCTAAAAACATAAAAGCCTGCAAATCATTGATTTTGCAGGCTTTTACTCTAAATTGAAATGGTTTTTGTGGAGCTGGAGGGAGTCGAACCCTCGTCCAAACAAGGAAATAATAAGCTTTCTACATGTTTATCTTCGCTTAGATTTTCGTGCGTAAGCAAGACCAAAGCCACCAACCTACACCTTATCCTTTTTATTTCATCACGCATCCAAGGCTAAGCGTGACTATCTTCGATTTATCCGCATCTCCTAATCATTGGCCTCGAAGCGACGGCCGCCGGGAAATGTCTCGTTTCAATACCTAGTATCGAAATAAAGCTTATCTACTGTGATTCGATTAAGCAGCAAGAGCGTAGTTATTTTCGCCAGTTATAATTTTGAGACTCTGTATTTACGAGCTGTTTTCTCAAAGCTCGACATGCTTACATATCAGTTCTACCTGCTGTCAAAACCAAACAGCCCCCTTTTTTTTAGTTGATAGTTGTCAGTTGATAGTTTTGCTATCAACTATCAACTATTAACTTTGAACTATTTTGCGTAACTTACCGCTCTCGTTTCTCTGATAACGGTAATTTTTACTTGACCCGGATAAGTCATCTCATCTTGTATCTTCTTTGCAATATCGAAAGATAACAATTCTGTTTCTTTATCATCTATCTTGTCAGCTCCTACAATTACGCGTAATTCGCGACCTGCCTGAATGGCATATGTTTTTAGTACGCCAGGATAAGATAGTGCCAAATTTTCCAAATCGTTCAATCGTTTAATATAAGCTTCTACAATCTCACGACGTGCTCCCGGACGTGCCCCGGAGATAGCATCACATACCTGAACTATTGGTGCAATAAGTGTTTCCATTTCCACTTCATCGTGGTGAGCGCCGATAGCGTTGCAAATATCCGGTTTTTCTTTGTACTTCTCTGCAAGTCTCATGCCAAGAATTGCGTGTGGTAATTCTGGTTCATCGTCGGGCACTTTTCCAATGTCGTGTAAGAGCCCGGCTCGTTTCGCTTTTTTGGGATTTAATCCGAGTTCTGAAGCCATAGTTGCACAAAGGTTTGCTGTTTCCCGTGAGTGTTGCAATAGGTTTTGTCCGTATGACGAACGGTATTTCATTTTTCCAACCATCCGGATTAGTTCGGGATGTAATCCGTGAATACCTAAGTCGATGGTTGTGCGTTTTCCAATTTCAACAATTTCTTCTTCCACCTGTTTGCGAACTTTGTTTACGACTTCTTCAATACGAGCGGGATGAATGCGACCGTCGGTAACCAGCTGGTGAAGTGATAAACGTGCTATTTCGCGACGAACCGGATCGAAGGCTGAAAGTACGATAGCTTCAGGGGTGTCGTCAACAATGATTTCAACGCCTGTTGCAGCTTCTAATGCCCGGATATTTCGTCCTTCGCGTCCAATAATGCGTCCCTTAATTTCGTCCGATTCGATATGAAATACGGTCACTGAATTCTCAATAGCTGTTTCGGTAGCTACGCGTTGGATGCTTTGCACAACAATCTTTTTCGCCTCCTTATTAGCAGTCATTTTCGCTTCTTCCATAATGTCGTTCACGTACGACATAGCTTCTGTTTTGGCTTCTTCTTTTAAAGCCTCAATTAAGCGTTCTTTTGCTTGATCAGCCGATAGACCTGAAATTGTCTCAAGTTCTACCTGAGCCTGACGATGTAAATGTTCCAGTTCTTTTTTCTTTGACTCTATGCTTCCCAGTTGCAACTCGAAATGTCCCTTTTGAGCTTCGATTTCGTTTATTTTTCGTTGGACATCTCCTTGTTTCTGGTTCAGTTGTATCTCTTTTTGTTGCAGTCTGACTTCAACCACCTGTATTTTTGCATTACGTTCCTGTACTTGTTGCTCATGCTCGGCCTTTAATGCAATAAATTTCTCTTTTGCTTCAATAAGCTTATTTTTCTTGAGTAACTCAGCTTCAGCCTCAGCTTCTTGTATTGCTCTTTTGTTGACGAAGCGGAGTAAGACAAATGTCCCACCGGCTCCAGCAATCAATGCAATCAATCCTATTATTATGTTTTCCATTTTATGGGTTTAATGAATGTAAGTAATAAAATATAATTTAGTTAGTTTTGTTTTGATTTGTAATAATAAAAAACGCATTGCACCGAAAAGAGTAAAGTCCTTTATTGTAAAGGATTTTCTGATCAATGTAATGCGGAAAATAATGTTAGAAACGATTTTATTCTCTCGAAAGCAATGCTTTCAATTCCTGATCAAGAGATTGAATTTTTTCGGCTAAAGGAACTATGTTGTCGGCAAATTCTTGTTTCGACACCATAACAGCTAATTGATATGCTACCAAAATAAGGATTTCTTCTGTTGGCCGTTGACTGAATTTCTGCTGGTAGTCATCTAAAAATTTCACCAGCAGCTTTTCAGCTTTACGGTACAGTTCCTCGTCTTTGCGAGCAATACGTAGAGGTAATCTTAAACCTCCAATTTGCACATTTATTAAAAAAATATCGTCTTTCATAAGCTCTATTCATCTAAAAGAGCTAAACATTTGTCTATTTCCCGCACCATTTTAGCTATTTGTTGCTTAGATTCGGCTCTCTCTGTTTCAGATCTCCCCAAGTTTCTTGCTGTTTGTAAATGGTCGTAATTTTTTCGAAGTTCCAAAACTTCTTGATGAGCATGCATTAAATCGGTTTGTTTTCGCTCTAATTCATCCTTTAATAGGGAGTTCTGCTCTTGCAATGATTTGTACTCCGAAATTAATTTTCGCAGTCTTGTTTCAAATGCGTGTATAAGTTCTTCGTAGCGGTTTGTCATTTCTCAAAAAATCTACACAAAAATACTCTTTTGCTTTGAATTAATAAAATGTTTTCTCCTTTTTTCGATAAAATATAAATTTACCTATCTCGTTTTGATTTTTCTTTGAGCAGTTCTTCGGCTCTTGCAAGTGCTTTGTTTATATCACTACAAACATTTTCGGAGCCTAATAATTCTTCAATACCGTTTTGGTTCAGCACGGCATGTACTTTCTCATTTACACCCGAAAGAAGTATCTGAATTTTTTCTTTTTGTGCCGATTGAATCAGATTCTGTAGGTTGTGTGCACCGGTAGAGTCTATGAACGGAACTTTACGCATGCGGATAATCTGAACCTTCGGTCTGTCACCAATCACTTTCATGGTTTCTTCAAATTTATTTGCAACACCAAAAAAGAAAGGGCCTTCAATTTCATAAACTTCCACACCTGTGGGCAAATGTAGTTTCTCTGTGTCAATACTTCCTTCTACATACTCGGCTTCATCAATATTTTCTTTGAAGATGGAGATGGAAGATGTTTCGGAGATTCGGCGGATGAATAATAGAACAGCCAAAAGCAAGCCAACTTCAATGGCGATAGTCAGATCGAAAATAACTGTCAGTGCAAAGGTTGTGAGCAGTACGGCCACATCCGACTTCGGATTTTTCATCAATGCCTTGAATGTGCGCCATTCACTCATGTTGTAAGATACAACGACCAGTACACCTGCCAGGCAGGCCATTGGAATGTGTTTAGTAAGTCCACCGAGAAACAGAAGAATAAGTGCCAGCACTACGGCATGGATAATACCTGCTATAGGTGTTCGTCCGCCGTTGTTAATGTTGGTCATGGTACGTGCAATGGCTCCAGTAGCCGGAATCCCTCCGAAAATAGGCACTACCATGTTGGCAATTCCCTGAGCAATGAGTTCGGTGTTTGAGTCGTGTTTATCTCCTATCACACCATCGGCAACAGTTGCAGAAAGCAATGATTCAATGGCACCCAACATGGCAATGGTAAAAGCCGTTGGAAGTAATGTTTTAATGGCAGCAAAATTGATTTCCGGTGCTACCGGACTTGGCAGGGATGGGTCGATGGTAAACCGATCGCCAATGGTTTCGATTCCCTGTATGCCAAATTTATTACGCAGGAAATAAACAACCACGGTCAGTACAATGATGGCAATAAGCGATCCCGGAATTTTTTTAGAGAACTTTGGAGTTATAGCTATAATGGCGATGGAGAGTATGCCAACTCCTACTGCCCATGGATTAATGGTATTGATGAACTGTCCGTAAGTGATCCATTTATGAATAAAGTCGGCGGGTACTTTGGCTATATGCATGCCAAACAGATCTTTTACCTGAGTGGCAAAGATGGTGAGCGCTATACCGCTGGTAAATCCGACAACTACCGGGAATGGGATGAACTTAATAACGCTTCCGAGTTTGAAAATTCCCATGGCAATAAGCATTACTCCCGCTATCATAGTGGCAATGGCCAGCCCGGCAACGCCAAATTCCTGCACAATGCCGTAAATAATAACGATAAAAGCACCGGTAGGACCCCCGATCTGAACTTTGCTACCTCCAAGAAAAGAAATGATAAAACCAGCAATGATGGCTGTGAATAAACCTTTTTCAGGAGTTACGCCCGATGCAATACCAAATGCAATGGCCAGTGGTAAAGCCACAATACCTACAATGACTCCCGACATTAAGTCGGCATAAAACTGTTCTTTGTTGTAGGTCTTAAGTGTACTTAGTAATTTGGGTTGAAATTGAATCTTCATTTTTTGGATAGTCTTGTAAACGGTTGCAAAGGTACACTTTTCGCTTAAAAGAGCCTAAAGAATAGTGACTTTTATGAGGATTGATCTGTTATTTAATTATTAGTTATCAGCTAATTTGTGCAGTTTTCCGGCTATTTCGTCCTCTCTTTTGCCGGTAGATTGGCTTGTTTGTAAATAACTTTTTTCTTTGTTCTGTGTTAGATAGTCTAAAATGTGTAATTTTGTGCTTGATTACTTAATTGCTTTTCAAGCTCACAACTTCTAACTAAAATATGTGGAAACTCAATCAATTTAATTATACGCGTCGTCCTTCAGACAGGATTCAGATAGGAAAATTGCTGGTAGGTGGTGATCAGCCGGTTCGGGTACAATCGATGGCTAATACCGACACCAATGACATTACCGGCTCGGTGGCTCAATGTTTAAGAATAGTTGAAGCCGGAG
>WSSedL1CaDRAFT_10000558_pt1 | contig 25982 bp, 26 predicted proteins | sample WetSurSL1Cattail_FD_9464 | JGI IMG/M metagenome (IMG submission 9464)
TGCGCGGCGACGGTCGCGGCCGAGCAAAGACTTATGCGTGCAACGTCATATCGGTGAAGGATGCCGCCGCGCATCCGTGGAACGATGGACAGGCTTATGTGCCGCAACGCGGCCGGTTCGCCGTATGCCATTGCCCAGGTAGCCGAGGGAGGAAGCCGCCGTGCCGTCGTTGCGCTTGCAGGAGCGTGCCGTGCGCCAAGGCTTTTGAAAGAGGCGGTCTTTTTTCGGGTCCGCCTCTTTGCGCATATAAAGGGCTTGCCGTCGCAGCGTCAGAACTACGCGATCTCCAGCCCGGCCCTTGGTTCGCACGGACGCGGAACGACGGCGAATTTATTTGCCGCACAATGGGTTCGGGTCGATTTGGAACGCTTCGAATTCGATTCTGGTAGATTTGATGGCGAGGAGGGGGGAAGGTCCCCCGAAGTCCACATAACAATTATCTTGCGCAAATCCGCGCGAACGCCCGCAGCAGGTTTGCTGTCGCGGCCCCGATCCGCGAAACTGTATTCGCGATTCGTTCGGGTTGGTGATGCAGACTGTCCGCATTCTGGGGCTTGATCCCGGCCTTAGCCGCATGGGCTGGGGTGTGATCGATAGTGCCGGCACCAAGCTGACCCATGTCGCCCATGGCGTCATCGTCACCAAACCGGCCGAAGGCCTGGGTCTCAGGCTCTTGGCGCTGCACACCGAGGTCAGCCGTATCATCGCGGAACTCAGGCCCCAGGCGATTGCGGTGGAGATGGCCTTTGTGGCGAAGGACCCGTCGGCGGCGCTCAAGCTCGGGCACGCCCGCGCGGTGGCCTTGCTGGCGGCGGCGCAAGCTGGGCTCGACATCGCCGAATACGCCCCCAATCACATCAAGAAATCGGTCGTCGGCGTCGGCCATGCCGGCAAGGAGCAGGTGCAGGCGATGGTTCGGCGTCTTTTGCCCGCCTGCGGGGTGCAGCAGGCCGATGCGGCCGATGCGCTGGCGGCCGCTATCGCCCATGCCTCGCTGGCAGGAACGCGGGCGCGCATTCTGGCGGCTTTGACGTAATGGGAAGAAAGCCATGATCGGCAAATTGACAGGCACTGTCGATACCGTCGCCGAGGACCATGTGATCCTCGATGTCGGCGGTGTCGGCTATCTGGTGCAGTGTCCGTCGTCGACGCTCGGCAAGCTCACGGCGGGTGAGCGGGTGTCGCTGTTGATCGAAATGCGGGTCAGCGAAGACGCCATCCGGCTGTTCGGCTTTGTCTCCGGCGAAGAGCGCGAGTGGTTCCGGCTGCTCCAGTCGGTGCAGAGCGTTGGTGCCCGCGTCGCCCTCAACATTCTGTCGGCCCTCAGTCCCCGCGCCATCGGCCGCGCCATCGCGCTCGGCGACAAGGCAATGATCGGGCAGGCGCAAGGGGTCGGCCCCAAGCTCGCCACCCGCATCGTCACCGAGCTGAAGGACAAAGCGCCAAGCCTCATCCTGCGCCAGGATCCGGGCGAAGCACTCCCTATTCTCGCCCCTCGCGGGCCCGAAGCCGATGCCGTCATGGCTCTGACCAAGCTCGGTTATTCTCAATCCACCGCAGCCGAATCGGTGGCCCGCGCAGCCCAGGTAGTGGGCGAGGGCGCCGCCCTCGACGCGTTGATCCGCGAAGCCTTGCGAGCTATGGGACGATAAATATAGAATGACTAGTCTGACTAGTCAGGAGCTAATGCGATGAACTGGGCTGTGCAGGACGCCAAAGCGCGCTTTTCCGAGTTGCTACGGGCCGCCGAAAAGGGACCGCAGGTGATCACCTATCGCGGCGCACCGGCCTACGAAATCCGCAAGCTCGATCCGGCAGCCGTAAAGCCGCGCAAGACGTTTCTCGAAGTCTTGATGGCCTGCCCCAAGGTGCCGGAGTTTGAGTTGCCGGAGCGCAAGTTCGAAGAGCCACGCAAGATTTTCGACGACGAGGAATAAATGGCATATCTCCTCGATACCTGCGTGCTGTCTGAAGGTTCCAAAGCTGCGTTTAATCCTTCGGTGGCCGCATGGTTCGAGGCGACGCCCGACGACCAACGTTTTGCCAGTGTGCTGTCGTTGGCCGAAATCCAATACGGCATTTTTCGCTTACCGCAGGGCCAACGGCGCACGCGGCTTGGCATTTGGTACGAGAACGAACTGCTGTCGATGGTCGAAGGTCGCACGATTGGCTTTGATGAGGCGGAAGCGATGGAGTGGGCACTGCTGCGATCCATCTACCCCAATACGCGCTACATCGACTCCCAAATCGCCGCCACGGCGATCACCCGCAACCTCACGCTGGTCACCCGCAACGTGAAGGATTTCGCCTTCGAAGGATTGTCGGTTTTCAATCCGTGGGATAGCGAGTGTTGACCATGGCCGTTGCGAAAAGTCCCACCTCCAAAGCTGGTCCCGACCGTTTCATCGCCCCCGAGAAGAGCGAAGACGATGCGCTGGAATCTTCGCTGCGTCCCAAACGGCTTGCCGAATTCACTGGTCAGGCACAGGCGCGCGAGAATTTGTCGGTGTTCATCCAAGCCGCCAAGGCGCGCGGCGAGGCGCTCGATCATGTGCTGTTTTCGGGACCGCCCGGCCTCGGTAAGACAACGCTGGCGCAGATTGTGGCGCGTGAGCTGGGGGTGAACTTCCGCTCGACGTCGGGCCCGGTGCTGGCCAAGGCCGGTGATCTGGCCGCCATTCTCACCAATCTCGAACCGCGCGATGTGCTTTTCATCGACGAAATCCACCGGCTCAATCCGGCGGTGGAAGAAATCCTGTATCCGGCGATGGAGGATTTCGAACTCGATCTGGTGATCGGCGAGGGTCCGTCGGCGCGGTCGGTCAAGATCACGCTCGCTCCGTTCACGCTGGTCGGCGCCACCACACGCTCTGGCCTTATCACCACACCTTTGCGTGACCGCTTCGGCATTCCGGTGCGGCTCAATTTTTATACCGCGGACGAACTCCTTTCGATCGTCGAACGCGGTGCCCGGGTGCTCGGTCTGAACCTCACCACCGAAGGGGCGCGCGAGATCGCCGGACGGGCCCGCGGCACGCCACGAATCGCTGGGCGGCTCTTGAAACGAGTGCGCGATTTTGCGTCCGTGGCCAACCAAAACGTGGTGGACGCCAAAATCGCCGATGCCGCCTTGACCCGGCTGGAAGTCGACAAGCGCGGTCTCGATGCTTTCGACCGGCGTTATTTGAAGCTGATCGCCGAGAATTTCGGCGGCGGTCCGGTCGGTGTCGAAACCATCGCGGCGGCTTTGGGTGAGGCGCGCGATGCCATCGAAGAAACCATCGAGCCGTTTTTGTTGCAGCAAGGCTTTGTGCAACGGTCGCCTCGCGGCCGTATCCTGACGGCCAATGCGTTTACCCATTTGGGCCTGCCGGCGCCGGAGAGGCCGGCCCAGATTGGTTTGTTCACGGACGAGGATGGTGATGTTTGAATCGCGTGTTGAAGGCAAAATCTTTATCTGGCCGGTGCGGATTTATTACGAAGATACCGACCTTTCCGGCATCGTCTATCATGCGAATTACTTGCGCTACATGGAGCGCGCCCGCACCGAGTTCTTCCGGGTGATCGGTTTGAAGGCGGCCTATCTTGATGACGCCGAACCCACCGCTTGGGCGCTGCGTAAAGTCGAGGTCGAGTACATCCGGCCAGCCAAATTTGACGATCTCGTCGAGGTGCGCACAACAGTTGTGGCGTTGTCGGGTGCGCGGATGGGGGCCGATCAGGCGATCTGGCGCGGCGACGAACAGCTCACCAAAGGGCAGGTTCAGGCCTGCATTATTTCTTTGTCAGGAAGGCCCAAACGCATTCCGCCGGAGATTCGTGACAAAATTCTGCCTTTCCTTTCTGAAACAGTGACTTAACGATAATGTCGTAAGGACTGCCGCAATTTTGCTGAGCATTTTGCCGCTGCACCCGGCATAATCAGCCCGGGGGAGCCCAGAGGAACGCGTTCCATGAAAAGTTTGAGGGGTTTGCTGTCCGCATTGGTGGTGGTCCTGGCGGTTGGCGTCGCAGCACCATTTTCGGCCGTGATGGCGCAAGACGCGCCCAGGGCTGCGCCCACCGGCGAAGCGGCGGAGAGCGCACCGCTCGCGGCACCGACTCAGAGCGTCGACGTGTCGAGCTCGACCGTTGCACCGAATGCGCGCGGCATTTCGATCATCGACATGTTCATCCGTGCGGATCCGCTGGTGAAGGGCGTCTTCATCGTGCTGGTTCTGGCGAGTTTCTGGTCGTGGGTGATCATTATCAACAAGGGGCTGGCGATGTCTTCGCTTGAACGCAAAGCCACCCGCTTCGAGAAGATCTTCTGGTCGGGCAAACCGCTCGATGAGTTGTTCCAGCAATTCTCCGCCAACAACGATCATCCGCTGTCGGCGACCTTCGTGGCAGGCGTGCGTGAATGGCGCCGGGCTTTCGAGCATGGTGCGCCGAGCGAGGCGGTTCTTGCCGGCACCAAGGATCGCGTCGAGAAGGCGATGAGCGTGACNATTTCGCGCGAGACCGACGCAGTCGAAAAGTCGATCAGCTTCNTGGCCACGGTCGCGTCCACGTCGCCGTTNGTNGGCCTATTCGGCACCGTTTGGGGCATTATGAATTCGTTCACCGCGATNGCCGGCCAGCACAACACTTCGCTCGCCGTGGTGGCGCCGGGCATTGCGGAGGCCTTGTTCGCCACCGCGATGGGCCTGCTCGCCGCCATTCCGGCCGCGATTTTCTACAACCGCTACGTCGGCGAGATCGGGCGCTACGTCAACCGGCTCTACGCCTTCTCCGACGAATTGTCGGCGATCCTGTCGCGTCAACTCGACGAGAAGGCGCGCTGAGATGGGCGCCGCCGTGTCATCGTCAGGTGGAGGCCGCCGTGGCGGCAAGCGCCGTCCGCTCGCCGAGATCAACGTTACGCCGTTTGTCGACGTGATGCTGGTGCTCTTGATCATCTTCATGGTGACCGCACCGCTGCTTAGTCCGGGCATTCCGGTGGATTTGCCCAAGTCCAACGCCAAACCCATGAGCGAAAACCGCGAGCCCTTGTCAATCACGGTCAAGAAGGACGGCCGCATCTACCTGATGAACACGCCGGTGGCGGCCGACGACCTCGTTGCCCGCCTCAAGGCTATCGCTGAAAACGGCAATGACGAGCGCATTTACGTGCGCGGCGACGCCGCGGTTGCTTACGGCCGGGTGATCGAAGTGATGGGCATCCTCAATGCGGCGGGGTTCACCAAAGTCGGCCTGGTGACCGGACCTCCGCCTGTACAGAAACCGAATGAAAAATAGGGCGACAGCGGAACGGGCGGCGCCACGCCTGGGGATATTGTTCTCGATCGTGCTCCATCTCGGGCTGGTCGTCGCCCTTTTCGTGTCGTTTTCGAAAAAGCTTGATATGCCGTCGGAGACGGCCGTGATGGTGCCGGTCGATCTCGTCACCGTCGGCGATGAGAACAATGTCAAGCCGACGGTGAAGCCGGACATCACCCCACCCGATGTCCAGGAACAGGAGCCGACACCGGCGCCCGACGTCACCCCGCCCAAATTCGACGTTGCACCCGACGTCAAGCCTGACGTCAAACCGAAGCCCGAAAAGAAGACCGACGCCGAGAAATTCGACATCAACGACATCGAAAAGCTGCTCGCCAAGAAGAAACCCGCCAATGCGCAAGTTGCGGCGCGCACCGTGCAGGGCGTCGGCGCTGGTACCGCGATGACGGCCGATCTGCAGACGGTACTGGCCAGCCAGATCTATCGCTGCTGGAGCCCGCCAACCGGGGCGATCAACGCCGCTGGGTTGATTGTCACATACGACATCTATTTGGACCGTGGCGGCAACGTCACCGGGGAGCCGAAACTGCTGTCGGCAGGCGCACCGTTCAACACACCCCGTGATGCGGCGAACCAGGCAGCCCTTCGCGCCATCAAGGCGTGCCAGCCCTACAAGCTGCCGGCCAATCGCTATGCCGAATGGCGGCATTTCAGCTTCAATTTCAATCCGCGTGATGTGGTCGGTCCGTGAACGCGCAAGGAGACGGCGAATGAAAATCTTGGGTGTAGTCGCTGCGGTGCTGCTGACGGTTGTCCCGCCTGCCTTCGCGGCCCCGCTGCAAGTCGACGTCAACCAGGGCAATATCCAGCCCCTGCCGATCGCCATTCCTGATTTCGTTTCCGTGACGCCAGCGAGCGCCAATCCCGCCGCTGCCGCCGCAATCCAGAACATCGCCAAGGTGGTGCGCGCCGATCTCGACCGCTCGGGTCTTTTCAAGGCGCTCGATCCCAAGAGCTACATCGAGCAGATCAGCAACATCAACGTGGCGCCGAACTTTCAGAATTGGCGGGTGATCAACGCCCAAGGCCTCGTCACCGGCCAGGCGGCGATGCAGCCAGACGGACGCCTCAGGGTCGATTTTCGGCTGTGGGACGTCTACGGCGAAAGTCAGATGCTGGGGCTTCAGTTTACCACCCAGCCTGCGACTTGGCGGCGCGTCGCCCACATGATCTCGGATGCGATTTACCAGCGTATTACGGGTGAAAAGGGCTATTTCGACACGCGCATCGTTTTCATTTCGGAATCGGGCTCGTCGCTGCACCGCCAGAAGCGGCTCGCCATCATGGACGAAGACGGCGCCAATCCGAGTTTCCTCACCAACGGTTATCTGGTATTGACGCCGCGTTTCAACCCGTCGGCGCAAATGATCGCCTACATGTCGTACACGACGGGCAAGCCGCGCGTGTATCTGTTCGATCTCGAAACCGGCCGCCAGGAAAAGCTCGGCGATTTCCCCAATATGACGTTCTCGCCGCGCTTCTCGCCGGACGGCAATCTGGTCGCCATGACGCTCGAAATGGGTGGAAATTCCGACATTTACGTCATGGATTTGCGCACACGGCAGACCAAGCGGCTGACCTATGATCCGGCGGTCGACACAGCCCCGTCGTTCTCACCCGACGGCAAGCATATCGTGTTTGAATCCGACCGTGGCGGCAGTCAGCAAATCTACATCATGAACGCCGACGGCTCTAATCCGCACCGCATCAGCTTTGGCGAGGGGCACCACGGCACGCCAGTGTGGTCACCTCGCGGGGATTTGATCGCGTTTACCAATGTGACGAGCGCACAGTTCCGTATCGGCGTGATGCATCCCGATGGTAGCGGCGAACGTATTCTGTCCAACGGCTGGCAGGACGAAGGTCCTACCTGGGCGCCAAATGGACGGGTTTTAATGTTCACCCGCACGATTCAGGGCGGTCGTGGCTCGCAGATATGGTCTATTGATGTCACAGGTCGCAATCAAAGGCGCGTTTCGACACCGGGCGATGCTTCCGATCCGGCATGGTCGCCCTTGATCCAGTAGGTGTATTCTCCTTACAATCCGCTGACTGAGGGCGTATTGGGTAGGTGCGAAAAAGAATCTGAGCGCGGAGTTCTCGAAAGGCGCCACGCGCTTGTGCTTGAGGAGTTGGGATAACCATGAAGAACTTTGCTGTCGGCCCGTTGGCCGTCGTCGCTTTCTCGCTGTTTGTCGCTGGTTGCGCGACGAAGCCGCCGCCGGCTCCGCCGCCGGCTGCTCCGGTTGCCCAGCCGGCTCCGCCGCCGGCCCCGTCGATCGCGCCCGGCAGCGCCGAAGATCTTAAGGTCAACGTCGGTGATACCGTCCACTTTGAATATAACCTGTACACGGTTTTGGATCAGGACAAGGCGACGTTGCAGCGTCAGTCCGCTTGGCTTGCCAAGTACCCGAACATCAAGGTGACTGTTGAAGGTCATGCCGACGAACGCGGCACTCGCGAATACAACATCGCGCTCGGTGCCAAGCGCGCCAACGCCGTGAAGGAATACCTCGTCAGCCTCGGCGTCTCCGCCGCGCGCGTCGACACGGTGTCCTACGGCAAGGAACGTCCGATCTGTGCGGAATCGACCGAAGCCTGCTGGGCGCAGAACCGCCGCGGCGTGACGATCATCGCTTCCGGCGCGAACTCGTAAGCTTGCTTGCGAGCGCTTGATATGAGGGGGCGCCGGCTTCGGCGCCCCTTTGTTTTTTGGCCCTGGTTTGGTTCAAAAATGTCGGGGGCGTAATTTTTCCCGCGCGCATTTTCCTCTAGAGTGTTTTTGAACGGAAAACCGCTGCACACTTTTCTTGAAGACGCTCTAAGATGCGCCGACCCGGAGTGATAGTTATGAACTGGCGAGTGGGCGCCGCGGCCGCGGCAATGATGATGGTTCTGTGTCCGGCGGGGGCGGCGAGCTTGGGCTATCTGCACCCGGTCGAAGTCAGAGGCCTGTTCGGCGAGAGCGACGAGGAAAAGGCGGCGCGTCTCAAGGCCGAGCAGCGCGAGAACGATCAGGATGCCGGCATCGCGGATGTGCGGCAACGCATCAGCGATCTCGAACAGGCGCTACGCCAGTCCACTGGTCAGAACGAGACGCTGGCACACCAGATCCAAGAACTTGCGCAGCGTATCGATCGCCAGCAGAAGGATTTTGACTACAAGCTGTGCACGCTTGCCGCTCAGCAGTTGGGAGCGGGTACGGCACCTAACAATTCCGGCAACAGCTTGCCATGCGATCCCAATCAGGCGGTCGCTGCACTCGCGGCGCCTAGCGGCGTTAAACCGGGCTCGGCCGGCGGCGGCACGCTCGGGACTCTTCCGGCTGGTCAGACCGCGGGGTCCACAGCGCAGTCAGCCACGAAAGGCCAATACGACGAGGCGATGAATCTCCTCGCTCGCGCCCGCTACGACGAAGCGCGCGCTGCGTTCCGCGCCTTTGCCGACGCCAATCCGAAGGATCCGCTGGCGCCGCAGGCGATCTATTGGGTCGGCAACATCGCCTTCGTGCAGAAGGATTATGCGGCGGCGGCCGTGGCCTTCGCCGAGCAGATCAAGAAACATCCCTCGAACCCACAGGGCGCTGAGAGCATGCTTAAGCTCGGTCAGTCGCTCCTGGCCATGGGTGAAAAAGAGAAAGGCTGCGTTACGCTTGGCGCGATCAAAGGCAAATACAAGCAAGCTCCGGCCAACATCCTCAGTCAGGCGGCCTCGGCGCGGGCCAAGTGCCCCAGAGACTGACGATCTAGCGTCAGCCTTCGCCGGAGCGATGACGGCCTGCGAGGCGCCGTGGCCGGCTGCGGTGGCGGTATCGGGCGGTTCGGACTCGCTGGCGCTCATGCTGCTGTTGCGCGACTGGGCCAAGGCGCAGCGCCGCAAGTTGCCGGTGGTCGTCAGCGTCGATCACGGTCTGCGCCCCGAATCCGCTCGCGAAGCCCGCCAAGTTGTGCGTTGGGCCAAGAAACTTGGTCTGAGCGCGCATGTGCTGGCGTCCAAGGCCTCAGCCCCAGCCGCCGATATCGAAGCCTCTGCGCGGCGGCTGCGTTACGGGCTGATCGGGGCCTTCGCCAAGAAGCACAAGCTTACGGCCGTCTATGTCGCCCATACCCGTGACGACCAGGCCGAGACGCTCCTGTTGCGCCTGGCGCGCGGCAGTGGCGTCGATGGCCTCGCCGGGATGCGGGCGAGGGCGCCGTTCCCCGAACCCGGCTTTGGCGCCCTCTGGCTGGTCCGCCCCCTGCTAGGCTTCGACCGGCGGGCATTGCGCGAATTCCTGGTGGCGCGCGGGCAGAGGTGGATCGAAGACCCCATGAATGCCGACGCCCGCTTTGCGCGGGTGCGCGTCCGGCAGGCGTGGCCGCAACTCGCCCCTCTCGGGTTGACCCCGGACCGGCTGGTGGAGACCGCCGCCCATCTCGCCCGGGCGCGTGAGGCGCTCGAAATCGTTTCCCAGGCTGTGCTGGCGCGGGCCTGCCAGCCTTGCCGGAGTGGGTTCGCGCTTGATCCCCAGGCCCTTGCCAGCGCCCCGGCGGAGCTGGGATTGCGGGCATTGGCAAAAATCCTGATGGCGGTGACGCTTAACCCCTACCGGCCGCGGTTCGACCGGCTGTCGGCCTTGTTTACAGCGCTCACAGAGGGGGCCTTGGGTGGCGGGCGGACTTTGCATGGTTGCCGCATCGCGCCAGCCCCCAAAGCGGCGCGCCTTTACGGCCCCGGAACCCTCTTGATCGAAAGGGAAAAAGGCCGCACACCCAAATCGGCCACAGGGCAAAGAGGTTTTTAAGCGGCTTGACGGCATAATCTTGCTCTAGTCGGTTAAATTTCTTACCTTTTCTAAATCTGGCAAGGACGAAAAAACCTCCTATCTATAAGATAACGTTTTTCGTCTGGCTGAGGCCGAAGGGCCACCGAGAAAGGACCGCCTTGAATAACCTCCGCAATCTGGCGCTGTGGATCCTCATCGCGCTGCTCTTGGTTCTCCTGTTCAATCTGTTCCAGGGGTCGAACAAGAGCGCGCAAGCCACGACGTACAGCTACACCGCCCTGACCCAGGAAATTCAAAAGGGTAACGTCCAGAAACTCACCATCCAGGAAGATGAGGTGAAGGGCGAACTGCGTAACGGCACGCAATTCACCACCAATGTGCCGCCGCAGGACCAGAACCTGTGGAATCTTCTGAAGGACCATCCCGACGTCAACGCCACCATCGCCAAGCGCGACGATGGCATGCCGACGCTTCTTAGTGTGCTGGTGAACTGGTTTCCGATGCTGCTGTTGATCGGCGTGTGGGTGTTTTTCCTGCGCCAGATGCAGGGCGGTGGCGGCAAGGCGATGGGGTTCGGCAAAAGCAAAGCCAAGCTCCTCACCGAACGCCAGGGCCGCGTCACTTTTGAAGATGTGGCGGGCGTCGATGAGGCCAAGGAAGACCTCAAAGAGATTGTCGACTTCCTCAAAGACCCGCAAAAATTCCAGCGCCTGGGTGGTCGTATTCCGAAGGGCGTTCTGCTCGTCGGCCCGCCGGGCACCGGCAAGACCTTGCTGGCGCGCGCCATCGCCGGTGAAGCCAATGTGCCGTTCTTCACCATTTCGGGTTCGGATTTTGTCGAAATGTTTGTCGGCGTTGGCGCATCCCGCGTTCGCGACATGTTCGAACAGGCCAAGAAGAATTCACCCTGCATTGTGTTCATCGACGAAATCGACGCGGTCGGCCGCCATCGTGGTGCCGGCCTCGGCGGCGGCAACGACGAGCGTGAGCAGACGCTGAATCAGCTCCTGGTCGAGATGGACGGCTTCGAAGCCAATGAAGGCGTCATCCTGATCGCCGCTACCAACCGGCCCGACGTGCTCGATCCGGCGCTGCTGCGCCCCGGCCGCTTCGACCGCGAAATCACTGTGCCCAACCCGGATCTTGCCGGCCGCGAGAAAATTCTGCGCGTGCATATGCGCAAGGTTCCGCTGGCGCCCGATGTCGATCCGCGCACCATCGCGCGCGGTACGCCCGGCTTCTCCGGCGCCGATCTCGCCAACCTCGTCAACGAGGCGGCTTTGCTGGCGGCTCGCCGCGGCAAGCGCGTTGTCGCGATGAGCGAGCTCGAAGATGCCAAAGACAAGGTGATGATGGGCGCCGAGCGCCGTTCGCTGGCCATGAGCGAGCAGGAGAAGAAGCTCACCGCCTATCACGAAGCCGGTCACGCGCTGGTCGGCATGCACATGCCACAGCACGATCCGCTGCACAAAGTGACGATCATTCCGCGCGGCCGCGCCCTTGGCTTGACGATGAACCTGCCGACGGAAGACAAGCACTCCTACACCAAACAGTACTGCGTCTCGCGTCTGGCCTCGATGTTCGGCGGCCGCGAAGCCGAAGTGCTGATGTTCGGTCAGGAAAACGTCACCAACGGCGCCTCCGGCGACATCATGCAGGCGACCCGCATGGCGCGCGCCATGGTGATGGAATGGGGCATGAGCGAAAAGCTCGGCCGCGTGCGCTATCGTGGCAACGAGCAGGAAGTGTTTCTCGGCCATTCGGTGGCGCAGTCGCTCAACATGTCGGAAGAGACCGCCAGGCTGATCGATGAGGAAGTGCGTACCATGATCGAAACGGCCGAAGCCACCGCCCGTGGTATTCTCACCGACAAGAAGAAAGACCTCGAAATCATCGCCAATGGTCTGCTCGAATACGAGACACTGTCGGGTGACGAAATCACGGCACTACTCAAGGGCATTCCGCCGGTCCGCACGCCTTATGAGGAGCCCGAGCCGCAGCGTGGTCCTGGTCCCTCCGTGCCGCAAGCCGGCGTGCCCCGTGGCGGCATTATCGCACCGGAGCCGCAGCCGGGGCACTGACGCCACGCGGATCAATGTTTGCGGAAAAGGGCTCGGGCATTCACCTGGGCCCTTTTCCATGATTACTTTGGCGCTGGAACGCCGTCTGGAGAACCTCGTATGAACCCGGCTATCCTCGGCATCCTCAACATCACGGCGGATTCGTTTTCCGACGGCGGCAAATATCTGGATCCCGCCGCCGCGCTCGCCCATGCCCACGAACTGATGGCGAGTGGCGCCCACGGGATCGATATCGGCGCTGCGGCCTCCAATCCGAAATCGGCGCCGGTACTGCCGGAAGAGGAGGTTGCCCGTCTTGCTCCGGTGGTAACGGCGCTGGTACGAGAGGGCGTACCGGTTTCGATCGACACCTTCGCGCCTGAGGTGCAGCGCTGGGCGCTAGGCAATGGTGTCGCCTGGCTCAACGACATCCACGGCTTTCCCGAGTCCTCGTTATATCCAGCGCTCGCCGGCAGCCCCGCCAAGCTGATCGTCATGCATGCTGTGCAGGCCGAGGGACGGGCGACCGCCGACGATGTTCCGCCTGGAACCATATTCAAACGTATTTTAGAATTCTTCGATGCTCGTCTGACCGCGCTGACAGCGGCCGGCATCGCCCGCGACCGGCTGATCGTCGACCCCGGCATGGGCATGTTTCTGGGGCGTCATGCCGAGGCCTCCTACGAGGTCTTGCGGCGGATTGGCGAACTCAAACAAGCCTTCGATCTCCCAGTGCTGATCTCGGTGTCGCGAAAATCGTTCCTACGTCGCGGCCGCCCCGCCGCCGCGGCCGGGTCCGCCACCTTGGCCGCCGAGCTTTTTGCATGTTGGCAAGGGGCGGACTATATCCGCACCCACGATCCGGCCGCCTTGGCCGATGGTCTTAGGGTGTGGAGCGCCGTTTTAACCGGTAATATAAAGTCAACTTAAACGTCCGGGAATATTGGTACTAATCTGCGTTCCTAGAAAAAAGCAGGCGAGGGGCGATGACGCGCAAGTTTTTCGGCACTGACGGTATTCGTGGTCAGGCCAACTCCCATCCGATGACGGCGGAAATCGCCATGAAGACCGGTATGGCGGCTGGCCGTATCTTCCGCCGCGGCGAGCACCGCGGCCGCGTGGTGATCGGCAAGGATACTCGTCTGTCCGGCTACATGGTCGAGAACGCCCTGGTCGCCGGCTTCACCTCGGTGGGCATGGACGTGTTCCAGTTCGGCCCGCTGCCGACGCCCGCCGTGGCGATGCTGACGCGGTCACTGCGCGCCGACCTCGGGGTGATGATCTCGGCCTCGCACAATCCCTACACCGACAACGGCATCAAGCTGTTTGGCCCTGACGGCAACAAGCTGTCGGATGCGCGCGAGGAGCAGATCGAAGCCCTGATGATGAATGGGCTCGAGGCCGGGCTGGCGGCTCCCGCCAGGATCGGTCGCGCCAAGCGCATCGACGACGCCCAGGCACGTTATATCGAACTGGTCAAAGGCACGTTCCCGCGGCATCTGCGCCTCGACGGCCTTCGGGTGGTGATCGATTGCGCCAATGGCGCCGCTTACAAGGTGGCGCCCGCGGTGATGTGGGAGCTGGGAGCCGAGATCATTGCGCTCGGTGTCGAGCCCGACGGCGCCAACATCAATCTCGAATGCGGTTCCACTGCGCCGGAAGCAATGTGCGCCAAGGTGCGCGAAGTGCGTGCCGATTTTGGCCTGTCGCTCGACGGCGATGCCGATCGGGTGGTGCTGGCCGACGAGCACGGCCGCATCATCGATGGCGATCAGGTGCTGGCGCTGATTGCCTCAAGCTGGAAGAAGACCGAAACCCTGCGCGGCGGCGGCGTGGTCGGTACGGTGATGTCGAACGTTGGCCTGGAACGCTATCTCGGCAGTCTCGATTTGAAGCTGGTGCGCGCCTCGGTTGGTGATCGTTATGTCATCGAGGAGATGAAGAAGGGTGGCTACAACGTCGGCGGCGAGCAGTCGGGCCACATCGTGCTCAACGACTTCTGCACCACCGGTGACGGGTTGATCGCTGGCCTGCAGGTGCTGGCGGCCATCGCCAAGGAGGGCAAGCCTGCCTCCGCGGCCTGCCATCTGTTCGAGCCGCTGCCGCAGGTGCTCAAGAACGTGCGCTTCAAACACGGCGCGCCGCTCGAAAGCGCCAAGGTCAAGAAAGTGATCGAAGGTTGCCGCACCCAGCTTGACGGCAAGGGCCGCATTCTGGTGCGCAAATCCGGTACCGAGCCGGTGATCCGCATCATGGCCGAAGGTGACGACGAGAAGCAGATCGCCAGCGTCGTCGGCGAGATCGCCGATGCTATTGCGGACGCCGCCGCGTGAGCCTTCCCAGGCTTTTGATTATCGCCGGTTCCGATTCATCGGGTGGGGCCGGCATTCAGGCCGACATCAAGACCGCGAGCGCCTTCGGCGTCTACGCAATGACAGCGATCACCGCGATCACGGTGCAGAACACCACCGGCGTCACCGCGGTTCATGCCGTGCCGCCGGAGATCGTCCGCCAGCAGATCATTGCCTGCCTCAAAGACATCGGCGCCGATGCGATCAAAACCGGCATGCTGGCCAACGCCGCCATCGTGCGCGTGGTGGCCGCGACGCTTGCCGAGTATGCGCCCGGCGTGCCGTTGGTGGTCGATCCGGTGATGGTGGCGACCTCGGGCGCGGCGCTGCTGAAGCCGGACGCGGAAAAAATCCTGATCAAAAAGCTGATCCCGCTTGCCACCCTGGTCACGCCCAACATCCCGGAGACCAAGCGGCTGACGGGGATCACCCGGTCCGACCGCGCCTCCTTACGCAAGGCGGCCACGATCTTGCGTCATATGGGGGCCAAGGCGGCGCTCATCAAGGGCGGCCATTCGTCCAAGGCGACCATCGACGACATGCTGGTGTGGGATCAGGGCGAGAGCATCTTCACGTTCCCGCGGCTCAAGACCCGGAGCACGCATGGAACCGGGTGCACGCTGGCCTCGGCGATCGCGTCAGGGCTGGCCAAGGGACTGCCGCTATCGATGGCCGTTGGCGAGGCGCGCCAATATGTTCAGGCCGCCATCGCGTCGGCACCGGGCTTCGGCAAAGGTCACGGCCCGCTCAATCACATGGTGCAGTGGAAGGGCAAACCGGTCGCGGGATCAACGCTACCGATGAAGCCCTAATCGTTCCATGTTCCGGCGACGATCTCTTGATCGTCTTGGGTATCACGTTCGATCTTGAGGAATTCGTAGTAGCCGCATTTGCCGGTGGGGTAGGCCCGGCAGATGTAGGGCCGCGCCGTATAAACCGTGCAGCGGCGTTCTTCGGTATCGAAGAAGCGGCAGATCTTGCCGAAATGCTGGTCGGCCTTGCGGCGCATCTTGTAGGCGCCGTCCTTGGCGTCTTCTTTGCGGCCTGGCGTCACGAACTTCTTCTTGGCCTCGGCGAGGGTGACCTTGAAGTGCTTGGCGAGCCGCTTGAGATCGCTCTCTTTCACCGGAATGATGTGATAGGAGCAGCAATAGCCGGGGCACTTCGAACAATCGAACGGTTTTTTAGCCATGATTCCCTGCATAACAGCGCGCGCGCCGCTTATCAATTCGGTGCATTCACGCAATGACCGTATGGATTAGTCTCACCCCAAGAACGGGTCGTGGACCAGGATGGTGTCCTCGCGTTCGGGGCTGGTGGACAGCAGCGCCACCGGCGCATCGATCAGTTCCTCGATGCGGCGGACGTATTTGATCGCATTGGCCGGAAGCTGGGCCCAACTGCGCGCCCCGCGGGTGGATTCCTTCCAGCCCGGGATGGTCTCATAGACCGGCTCGATCCGCGCCTGTTCCACCGCATCGGCCGGCAGATAATCGTGGTCTTTGCCGTCGAGCTTATAGCCGACGCAGACCTTGATCTCGTCGAAGCCGTCAAGCACATCGAGCTTGGTCAGTGCGATGCCGTCGACGCCCCCCGTGACGATGGTCTGGCGCACCAGCACCGCATCGAACCAGCCGCAGCGGCGCTTGCGCCCCGTCACGGTACCGAATTCGGCGCCGCGCTGGCCGATCTTTTCGCCGATGTCGTTCTTCTGTTCGGTGGGGAAGGGGCCGTCGCCAACGCGCGTCGTATAGGCTTTGACGATGCCGAGGACATAACCGATCTGATGCGGACCGATACCCGATCCGGCCGCGGCCTGTCCCGCCACCGTGTTTGACGAGGTGACGAAAGGATAGGTGCCGTGATCGACATCCAGCAGCACCGCTTGCGCGCCTTCAAACAGAATGCGCTTGTTCGCCTTACGCGCCTGATCCAGCAGCCGCCACACCGGGCCGATGAAGGGCAGAATGCTGGGCGCGATTTCTTTGAGCTGCGCCAGAACGTCTTCCGGTTTGATCTCTTCGGCGCCGACGCCGCGACGCAGCGCATTGTGATGGGCGAGCAGCCGGTCGATCTTGCCGGGCAGGGTGTTGAAGTCTTTCAAATCCACCGCCCGGATGGCGCGGCGGCCGACCTTGTCTTCGTAAGCCGGACCGATGCCGCGCTTGGTCGTCCCCAGTGCTTGCACGCCGGTCTCGCGCGCCGTATCGAGGTCGCGATGAAGCGGCAGGATCAAGGCGGCATTCTCGGCCACCATCAGATTGGCGGGTGTCACGCTGACGCCGAGGTCCTTCAGCCGCCCAATCTCGGCCGCCAGCGCCCAGGGATCGACCACGACACCGTTGCCAATCACCGCCTGCTTGCCAGGGCGGACCACGCCTGAGGGGAGCAAACTCAGCTTGTAGGTGATGCCATCGATGACGAGCGTGTGCCCGGCATTGTGGCCGCCCTGAAACCGCACCACCACGTCGGCGCGCGCGGAAAGCCAGTCCACGATCTTGCCTTTGCCCTCGTCGCCCCACTGAGCGCCGATCACCGCCACATTCGCCATTGTCAGTACCCGGATGATTTCTCGGGCCGGTCGCGAGGATGTTTTCGAGTTGAATTTCGATTCGGGCCGACCCGTCCCCGGTTATACCGGCTTCAAAGCCCCGGCACAGGGGGATTTTTGCCGCTTGGTGGCGGGTAACGGCTTTGACCCGCAGCACCACCCCGCCCTGGACATAGGTGTGGAGATAAACCGGCGTTGCCCGGCGATTTTGCGCCTTTTGCAGCGCCAGCGCGGCTTTGGCCGCGGCAATCTCTCGGCGAACACGCTGCATAACGGCGTTCGCCTTGCGCTTGAAGGCAGCAAATTCGGGATAAGGGCTCGCATGAAAGTTGCCGCTAGGCGCGCCAGCCCGCCGCGGCCCGCGCCGCTGGTTGCGACCCCAGTTCATTTCAGCAACATAATTGTTCTGTTTTTTGAGGGGGAGGGGAGGGAGGGGGCTGGCCTGACGGGCCCGTGGCCCGCCCAGCTTCGCTTGGCAGCTACGCCGCGGCAAGCGCGCCATCGCTGCGCGGATCAGCGCAGGCGTGTCGGACGGGGCGAGGGCGGCTTCGTTCATGCCGGCAATTATACGGCCGGTTTGACCAAGGGGGATAAGTTCGTGAGCGGTTGGTGCAAGGCGATGAGAGGATTGAAGAAAGGGCGTGCGGCAGGTGTGGGATAGATCAGCCGGTGAGGTTAAGCGCCCGGCTTCTTCGGCAGAAAGCGTTTGGCCAAGGCGTGATAAACGCCCTCTTTGTTGATCCAACTCGCACACCAATCGGCGATCAAGGCCGTTGCCATCAGCGCCACCAGCATCGAATGATCGCCGCTCATCTCGGAGACGATGACGAAGCCGGTAATCGGCGCCCTCACCACGCCGGTGAAATAGGCGACCATGCCGAGCAGAACGATCGGTCCCGGTTCGGCGTGATGGAAGAAGTGGGCGATGTCGATGCCGATCCCAGCACCGATCGACAGCGACGGCGAGAAGATGCCGCCGGGAACCCCGCTTACCGCCGACAACGCCGTCGCAAGCAGTTTCAGCGGCGCATATTCGAGCGGCACCGTGCCGGTGTGATGCAAGACCGCTTTGGCGTTCTGATACCCGGTGCCATAGACCATGTCGCCGCTCGCCAGTCCGCACAGTGCTACGCCAATGCCGCACAGCGCCGCGAACAGGATCGGATGGGATTTGATCCAACCACCGACACCGCCCGGCAGTTTGGTCGGCACCGCCACCAGGATTCGGCTGAAAATGGCGCCCGAAAAGCCGCCGACGACGCCGCACAACGGCACTGCGATCCAGGCGGTACCGATCGGCAGTGCCGCCGCGGTGGTACCGAAATAGGTGTAGTTACCGAGGATCGCCTGCGCCGTCAGACCCGCAAGGATCACCGCGCCGATGAGGAGGCCGCTGGTTTTGGCTTCGAAGCGCCGGCTCATTTCCTCGATGCCGAACACGATGCCCGCCAGTGGCGTGTTGAACGCCGCCGCCACGCCCGCGGCCGCGCCGGCCATCACCAGTCCCGCCTGACGGCGCGGCGACATCCGCCCGATCAAAAACATCACCGAGGCGCCGACTTGCACGGTGGGGCCTTCACGCCCGGTTGAGGCGCCGACCAAGAGACCGAATAGGGTGAGAAACACCTTGCCGACGGCGGCGCGGAAACCGACCAGCTTGGCGCGGTCGCTGGGATCGGGCAGGGCGCGCGCCGCCATCGCCTGGGGAATGCCGGAGCCCTGAGTGTTGGGAAAGAACCGCAGCGCCAAAAATACCGCCAGCGCGAACCCGGCCGGTGTCAACACCAGCGGGATGTAGCGCGATGGCACGATGATCCGACGGAAGGCGGCTTGCGCGCCGTCGGAGCCGATCGCAAGTCCGGTCGCCACCAATCCAACAATCAGCCCGCCGCCGATGAACATCGCCCGTTGCCGCCAGCGCAAGGAATGTGCGAGCAACTGGCGCTGACGATGCGGCGAGACCAAGTTTTCAGCCAAGAGACAATGCCTTCGAGCGGCGTAAGGCGATGTAGGCGCTCGGCAGGCGTCTACGCAACCCCCTCACCTTTCACTGCATATCGCCCATACCACCGGCGCGGGCAGCAGAAAATGTCGGGGCGAAGGGGGGACCGGCATAAGTCTGTACCGGTCCGTGGTCGCGGCGGCTTACAATCTTACGAGCGGCGAAGGGCGCAGTTCCCCCGCGTCTTCGAATCCCCTTTAAGCCCCGGCGAATCCCGCGAGAATCAGGTTGAAGAGTCTGGTGCGGCGTTGATTTTCGTCATACCGGCAGCCGTCGCGCTGGGCGATCCTAACGAGGCAGGGAGAGACCATGGACACCAAGCACCCGCCAGGTTCCAATTCTGCCATTGCGCTGCCCTCCGATTTGACGCTGCCGCTGGAAGTGCGCGTGCACGGCCGCGGCGGCCAAGGCGGCGTCACCTGTGCCAAGCTGATTGCGGCGTTGTTCACCCGGATGGGCTGCTTTGTGCAGACCTTCGGCGATTACGGCAGCGAACGTTCCGGCGCGCCGGTGCAGGCGTACACCCGGGTCGACCGCGATCCGATCCGCAACGCCAACAAGGTCTATCGCCCCGATCATCTGCTCGTGCTCGACGAAGGTCTGCTGCGGCCAGCGATTTTCGATGGTGTCGCGCCCGGTGCGCTGTTGCTGCTCAACTCGCATCTGCCGATGGAACATTTTGCCGGACGGTTCGACCGCTATCGTTACGGTGTGGTCGACGCCACCACCATCGCGCGCGAACAGGGCATCGGCTCGGCGGCGGTGGTGATCATCAACACGACCATTCTCGGCGCTTACGCCAAGGCGTTGGGCCTGCCGCTGTCGGCGCTGGAAAAGGCCTTCGCCAAGCTCGGCGTTGCCGGCGATCTCGTTGCGGCGCGTCAGGCTTTCGAACAAGTACGTTTTGCCGATGCGCTGACGCCCGCAGCGGCGATGCCTCCGGTCGCTGCACTGGTGGCGCCGCCAGTTGCCTCGACGCTGGAACACAACAAGGATTTTCCGGCGACGGTGCTGACCGGCACTTGGTCGAACCAGACGCCGAGCTACGACACCCACGCGGCGCCGTGCAATGCCGCCTGCCCGGCGGGCAACGACGTGGTCGGTTTCATTCAGGCGCTGAAAAAAGACGGCGTTGCCGCCGCGGCCGAAATTCTGCTCGCCACCCAGCCGCTACCCTCCGTGTGCGGACGGGTATGCCCGGCGCCGTGCATGCGCCATTGCAACCGCGCCGCGCTCGACGGCGCCGTCAATATTCGCAGCCTGGAACGCTGGATCGGCGATCACACGGCGGTCGTGCCGGTGCGCGCGCAGGTGGCGCGGCCGCTTGCTGTCGCGGTGGTGGGCGGCGGACCGGCGGGACTTTCCGCAGCATGGCAATTGGCGCGCGCCGGGCATGTGGTGACGATTTACGATTCCGCTCCGGCGCTTGGCGGCGTGTTGCGCAACGGCATTCCGGCGTTCCGTTTGCCGCAGGAGGCGCTAGCGCGCGATTTGGAGCGCATCACCGCGCTGGGGGTGAAGGTTCGCTGCAACGCGCGCATCGGCAAGGCCGAACTGGCGGCGCTGGCGCAAGACCATGATGCGGTGGTGGTTGCGGTCGGGTTCGGGGTGCCAGTGGCGCTTGGGATCAATGGCGAGCATCTGGCGAATGTCGAACAAGGGCTCGATTTTCTCGATCGCGTCAAACGCGCGCCGGTGGCGCTGAAGGGGAATGTGGTCGTGATCGGCGGCGGCAATACCGCGATCGACTGTGCCCGCTCGGCGCTGCGCTGTGGCGCGTCCAGCGTGACCATCGCTTATCGCCGCGCCAAAAAGGACATGCCGGCGATCTGCGAAGAAATCCACGATGCCGAAAAGGAAGGCGTCAAGATAATGCCGTTCCGCACGCCGGTGGCGTTCGAAGCCGAACAGGTGGTGATCGCGGAGGTGGAAGCGGGCGCGCCGGATGCGAGCGGGCGGCGGCGCCCGGTCGTCACCGGCCGGACCTCGGCGTTGGCCGCCGAGTGCGTGCTGCTCGCGCTCGGACAGAAAAGCGATCTCGATTTGCTGCCCGACGGCTGGCAGGTGAGGGGCGGGCGCGCTTTTGACGGAAATCGTCCGCTTACGGTGTATTTCGCCGGCGATTGTGCCAGCGGCGAGGGAACCGTCACTCATGCCATCGGCTCAGGACGCAAAGCGGCGGACGCGGTGATGGGCGTCGTGCCTGCGCCGAAGACCAACGGATTGCCGGTGGCGCCGGGCCAGATTCGTTTCGATCATTTCGAAATTACCCGGCCGCACGCCGACCGGCAGAGCGCGGTGAAGGCGCTGACGGGTAACTTCACCGAGGTCAATGCGGGCCTGAAAGACGCCAGCGAAGCGAACCGCTGTTTTTCTTGCGGGCACTGTACGCAGTGCGATACTTGCATCATCTCGTGTCCCGATGGCGTTATTTATCGCGAAGTGGGGGGCTATCGCATCGATCCGCAATATTGCAAAGGCTGCGGTATGTGCGTCGCCGAATGTCCGCGCGGCGTGATGTCGATGCAGGAGAAGACCGTATGAGCCTAGAACTTCTCTCCGCCAATCACGGCGCCGCGCTGGCAGCGACCCTCGCCGCCCGCGCCAATCGAACCGGGCGCGGTTTCGTTTCGGGCGTCTATCCGATCACGCCTTCCACCGAATGCATGGAATTCCTCTGCAATCAGAAGATCGACAAAGGCCATGTCGTGCGCGTCGAAAGCGAGCATTCCGCCATGGGCGTGTGCATCGGCGGCGCTGCGGCGGGGGCGCGCACTTTCACCACCACCTCGTCGAACGGCCTCGCTTACATGCTCGAAAACTGTATCGCCGCCGCAACGATGCGCTTTCCGGTGGTGATGGCGGTTGCCAATCGCACCCTGGGGCCGCCGTGGAATATCTGGGCCGATCACGGCGATGCGCTGCTGCTGCGCGATGCTGGCATTATCCAGTTTTTCTGCGCCGATAACCAAGAGGTGTTCGATTCCATTCTGTGCGGCTTCCGTCTCGCCGAAGACCAGCGCGTGATGATGCCGGTGATGGTGTGCATGGAAGGGTTCATACTCTCCCACACAGTGGCGCAGACCGAAGTGCCCGAGCAAGCCAAGGTCGATGCCTTCCTGCCGCCGACGGATGTGCCGCATCGCTTGGCGGAAATTCCGCACACCCTCGGCCAGATCGAAATTCCGCATCAGACCGAAGTGCATCGCTTGCAGCATCACCAGGCGATGCTGGGCGTGCCCGCGATCTATGCGGAAATCCAAACCGAATTCGCAGCGATTTTCGGACGCCGCCCGCCCGACATTCTGGTGCCGTACAAAGCGGACGACGCCGAAACCTTGATCGTCTCGATGGGCACCATTCCGATCGCTGCCGAACACGTCGTCGATGCGTTGCGGGCCGAAGGCAAGAAGGTCGGCAGTTTGCGGGTGCGGCTGTTCCGGCCGGCGCCGATGGCGGCGATCCGTTCCATTTTTGCCGGCAAGAAGCGCATCGCGGTGATCGATCGCAATATCGCGCTCGGCATGGGCGGCGTGTTGTGGTCCGATACCCGCGTCTTCGCCGATCCGGGCGCGGTGGTGCAGGATTATCTCGCCGGGATGGGCGGTGGTGATATCCGCCCCGAACACATCGCCAAGATGGTCGCCGATATTGAAGGACGCGACGGCTCGGGTTCGCCCGTCTTGATGGAGGCGGTGTGATGAACGAACCAGCTCTCGGCGGACTTTGCCAGACCAGCCTCGACCGCGCCGAACCCTTGTTCCGCAAAGGCAATACCAACTGTGGCGGTTGCGGCATGTCGATCACTTTGCAAATGCTGCGGCGCGCCGTCGGCCAGCGTCCGGTGCAACTCGTGATCCCGGCCTGTTGCGGCGCGGTGGCGGGCGGCACGTTTCCGCAAGCGACCTTTGGCGTTCCCACCCTGATGACCACGTTTGCCTCGGCGGCGGCGGCAGCCTCGGGCATGGCGGCGGTGGCGCGGCTCAACGGCGAAGACACCCGCGTGATCGTGCTGGCGGGCGACGGCGGCACGTTCGACATCGGCTTTGCCTGTCTGTCGGCGGCGGCCGAGCGCAACGAAGACATCCTATTCGTATGTTATGACAACGAAATCTACGGCAACACCGGCGGTCAGCGCTCGTCGGCGACGCCGCAAGGGGCGGTGACCTCCAACACCCTCGAAGGCAAGCTGGAGCAGAAAAAGGATATTCTGGCGGTGATGGCGGCGCATCGCATTCCTTATGCCGCCTCGGTCAGTCTGGCGCATGTCGAGGACACGCATAGGAAATTCACCTACGCCATTGAGCAGCGCGGCTTCCGCTTCCTGCATATTCTATCGCCGTGCCCGACGGGGTGGAAGTCTGAACCTGCTTTGGGCCTCGAACTGGTGCGGCTGGCGGTGCGCTCCGGTCTGTGGCCGGTCTATGAGGTTTTCGACGGCAAGCGGCATGTGGTAAACATCGAGCCCGATTTCTCCGACGAGGCGCTCAACATGTATCTGTCGCTGCAACGCCGCTTCCAGAAATCGGGGCTGACGGCGGCGGATCTTCGTCCCGCCATCGACCGCTACTGGCAGAACTTACGGTCGCTCTCCGGGCGCATCGTTCCGGCGCGGCGCGAGAGGTGATCCATGCGCAAATATGTCGGTCAACGCATCCAGGCATTGCGCGAGGCGCAGGATATGAGCCTCGAACAAGTGGCGAAGCTGGCGGGGATCGATCCCGAGCGGCTGCAAGCTTATGAGGACGGCACCGCGGTGCCGGCCATTGGCGCGGTGATCCAGCTCAGCCGTGTGCTCGGGTCCAAGACTGAAGGGCTGCTGCACGGCGGCGCGGTGGTGTCGGAACATCTCACCATCTGCCGCTCCGGTGAAGGCATGGCGGGCGATCAGGGCGACACCGAGCAGAGCTACACTTATCTGTCGTTGACGCGCCCCGGAACCGCCGGCCACATGATGGAACCGTTTCTCTTGTCGTTCGATCCGGCGACCCCCAAGCCGGTGCCGATCACCCATGACGGCCAGGAATTCTGTTATGTGCTCGAAGGCCTGATCGAACTGACCTATGACGGCCGGACCTGGATTTTGGAGCCGGGCGACAGCGTTTATCTCCACTCTTCGTATCCGCACACGTTCCACGGCTTGGGCGACCGCGCCGCCAAAATGCTCGCGGTGGTGAGTTCGTAAGGGCTTACCGCGGCATTTTTGCGCCGTCACAGGGTGGAATTTGCCATGTGGTGCAGGAAAGCGCTGTCGTATAACAGGGCAGCTTTCCAATATACGGGTCCCGACTGATGCGCCGCGTTTTGATATCCGCTTTGTTCGCCGTTACGGCGCTGACTGTTCCGGCTTTGGCCGACTCCGTGCCGCTGCAGATGTTCGTCGGCGGGCGCGTCGTGACGCATGTGACGAAGGACGAAAGCTTCCACCTGTTCTCGTCGCCGGTGGACAAAGCCAGCTACACCTATCAATGGCCGGGCGTGTATTTCGAAGCGGCCTTCACCGGCGACAGCGTCGATGCCAAGGTCAATGACGATCAAAACAACCTGTATGTCTGGGTCGACGGCATGCACAAACTGACGCTGACACGCCCCGGCAAGGTGACGGTGTCGCTGAAAGACCTCGGCCCTGGCCGCCATGTCATTCGCCTCGAAAAAGCGAGCGAGACGCAAGCGACCACCGGAAGCTTCGACGGCTTCTTCGTGCCTGACACCGCCAATGCGTTGCCAGCGCCGAGCTATAGCCATCGCATCGAATTCATCGGCGATTCCTACACCGTCGGGTACGGCGACACCTCCCGGGGCCAGGTCTGCACCACCGACGATGTGCGCGATACCACCGACACCTCGCTCGCCTGGGGTCCGATCGTGGCCAAGCACTTTGGTGCCGCTTATCGCATTAACGCTTATTCCGGGCGCGGGATCGTACGCAATTACAACGGTCTGGCACCGGGCGACACGCTGCCCTATCTCTACAAATTTGCGCTGTTCGATCATTCGGTTCCGGCGTCCGACGACGGTTGGACGCCGGATGTCGTGGTGGTTGGTCTTGGCACCAACGATTTCTCGACCAAACTCAATCCGGGCGAAAAATGGGCCACGCGTGACGCGCTGCACGCCGATGCCATTCGCAGCTATGCCGATTTCATCAAGAGCCTGCGCGCCAAATATCCGGACGCGCACATCATCATGATGGCCTCCGACGGCGCTGCGAACGAAATCGCCGACAATATGAAAGCCGCGGCGGCACTGGCGGGGTCCGAAGGCGTTGCCGATCTTGAGACCATCGTTTTCACCGGCCTCGAATGGATGGCCTGCCATGGTCATCCGTCCCTGAAGGACGAGGCGTTGTTGTCAAAGCTGGTGATTGATCGCGTATCGCTGCTACCTCGCTTCGCGCCGGGATCATAAGAACGTAACCGGCGATTGTTATGGTCAGCCTTTCCTTCGGCCATCTTTTTGGCCTGATTGTTACGCTTGGTGCTTTCGTGGCGCTGGCGATCTATGCTGCGCGCGCAGTCGGCTCGGCGGAAGGGTTCTCCCTCAGCGGACGGCGGGCCGGTGCCACGATGATCGCCGGCTCCATCGCTGGAACATCCGTCGCAGGCGCCTCCACCATCGGCACCGCGCAGATGGCGTTTTCATACGGGATTTGCGCTTGGTGGTTCACCCTCGGGGTCGGGCTCGGCCTCATCGTGATGGCGCTCTATTATGCGCGGCCGCTCCGCGCCAGCGGTTTGGAGACCTTGCCGCAATACCTCACGGCCCATTACGGACGTGGCGCTGGATTGCTTGCCAGCGCGATTTCTTCGACGGGTATTCTTTTCAGTGCCGTGGCGAGCGCGATTTCCGGCATGGCGCTGATCGGGGTTTTGTTCGGCCTGCCGCTGTGGCAGGCGGCCGCCATCATCGCCGCCTTGGTGATCGCGAGCGT